>RCUP01000078.1_pt1 | contig 109029 bp, 95 predicted proteins | sample 2166341 | NCBI WGS metagenome assembly RCUP01 (sample SAMN09932325, study PRJNA488358) | compost metagenome | isolation source: compost soil in succinonitrile-enriched | place: Germany: Experimental Botanical Garden | reverse complement strand
ACATGGTTTCGGCCAGCGCCACGCCGACGGCCAGCGGCAATCCCACCAGTTGATGCAGCGGTCCCTTGAAGCGCCAGGCCAGCGAGAACATCAGGCTGGCGTCCGGCTGCGACACCCACGGCCGTCCGGCGCGCCCCCGTCCGGCCGTCTGCTGTCCCGCGATGCGCAGGGTCGGGCCGGCCAGGGTGGCGCAGCGCGCCAGCAGGTCGGCGTTGGTCGATCCCGTTTCGTCGACCACCTCTATGCATACGTGGGCGGCGCCCGTGGCGCAATGGGCGGCGATGGCCGCGCTGTTCAAGTCTGAGTGCTTCGTCATGGTGATAGGGTCAGTTGCGCGCCTTGTGCGGCGCATTCGCGAAGGCCCGGTCGTACACGGCATTGGGCAGCGCGCGCAGCAGCTTGGCGACGACGCCCATCTGCCACGGGATCACGCGGTAGCTGTCGCCGTCGGCGATGGCGCGCGCGGCGCGTGCGGCGAATTTTTCGGCCGGCATCAGGAATGGCATGCGGTAGGCATTGTGGCGCGTCATCGGCGTGTCGATGTAGCCGGGCGTGATGGTGACGACCTTGATGCCGGCCGGTTTCAATTCCAGGCGCAGCGATTCGCAGTAGCTGATGACGGCCGCCTTCGAGGCGCTGTAGGCTTCGGCGCCGGGCAGGCCGCGGATACCGGCCACGCTGCCGATGCCCACCAGGCGTCCGCTGCCCTGGTTTTTCATGGCGGCGATGAAGGGCGCGAAGGTGGCGACGGTGGCCGTGACGTTGATGGCCATAAGGCGGGCGAAGGCGTCGAGGTCTTCCGCGTGTTCGCTCAGGGTGCCGTAGGATACGCCGGCGCTGGCGATGACGATGTCGATGCCGCCGGCATGGGCGATGAAGTCATCGGCCGAGCTTTTCAGGGCGGCGTGGTCGCAGACATCGACGGCGTAGGCGCGGTGGCGTTCAGGGTGGGGCAGGGAAGCGATCAGTTGCTGCAGGGTGTCGCCGCGGCGGGCCAGCAAGCCCAACTGGGCGCCCTGGTGCGCGTACCGCAGCGCCAGGGCGGCGCCCAATCCACTCGACGCGCCCGTGATGAAAACGCGATGCATCAGGCGATGCCCGGGCGCGCCAGGGAAGTGGCCATGCTTATTTCTTTTCCGCTTTGGCTTTCGCGACCAGCACGTCCATCACGGTGAGCGCCTGGGCGTTCAGTTGCTCTTCGTTCTTGGCCGACTTGCTGCCCTGATCGGCTTGCGAAGGCGACGTGATATAGCGGCCATCGATGGCGATCATGGGCCAGAACGTGACGTTATAGCCCTGCATCATGGCGTCCGCGCGGCGCACGCGGGCCGAGATGCCCATCGAGCGGTAGGTGTCGATGAACTTCTGGCGGTCCACGCCCTGCTTGGCAACGAAGTCGAAGACGGCGTCGTCGGTATTCAGGCGGTTGCGTTCCACGTGCATGGCGTGGAAGACGCTGGTGTGCAGCTTGTCGACCAGGCCCATGGCTTGCAGGGTGAAGAACAGCCGCTGCTGCGGCGCCACGCTTTCATCGCGCGACACGTGCACGCGTTTGAAGACGATGTTGTCGCCCTGTTTCTTGACCCAGGCGGCCAATTGCGGCTCGAGCACGTTGCAATGCGGGCAGTAATAGGCGAAGAATTCCGTCACTTCGATTTTCTTGCCCGATTCCGTCGCCTGCGGCGTGGGCAGGGTTTCGTATTCGACGCCGTTCTTTGGGTCGGCCGGCGAGGCCGATGCGCCCATGGCGGCGGTGCACAGTGCGGCGGCGATCAGGATGTTCTTCAGAAAACGCATGCTGGTTCCTTATTTTTGGTTGCGGACGACGGCGACATCGATGCCGTTTTCAGACAGTTTGGTGCGCGCGCGGTTCATCGCTTCGAGCTGGTTGAACGGCCCGACGCGCACGCGGTGCAGCACGCCGGCATCGGTGCTGCGGTCGCTGATGGCCGCTTCGAAACCGAGCAGCGCCAGTTTGCCGCGCGTGCTTTCGGCGTCCGACATGTCATGGAAGGCGCCGGCCTGCAGATAATAAATCCATTTGTCGCTGGCTGCATCGGCCTTGGCTTCTTTCACGTCGGCCTTCGCTTGCGGTGCTGGCGCCGCTGGCGCCGCCGCTGGCGTTTTCGGCGCCGGCTTGTCTTTCAACGTACCGATCAATTCCTGCAGCGCATCCGGTGGCGGCGCTTTCGGCTGCTGCGCTGGCGCGGGCGCCGGTGCGGCAGGCTGCGTTGGCGTGACGATCTCGCGTGGCTCCTTGGAGAAGTCGCGCGCTGCTTCCTTGGCCGCTTCCTTGTTGCCGTACATCGGCTTGTTCGGGTCGGCGATCTGGCCGGCCGTCGGTTCGGCCGATTTGCCGGCCTTGCCCGACTTGTCGGTGAACGGCGAGGCGCCCTTGGTGATCACCAGGGCGACCACGACGGCGATGCCCAGGCCGATGACCAGGCCGATGATGATGCCGACCAGGGTGTTGCCCTGCTGGCGCCGGGTCGAAGAGAAGCGGGAAACATGATTCATTGACGGTTTGACCTTCGCGATTACATTTTGTTTGGCGCGGACACGCCGATCAGTGCCAGGCCGTTGCGCAATACCTGGCGCGCGGCGATGACGAGAGCCAGGCGGGCCATCTTGACGGCTTCGTCCTCGACCAGCACTTTTTCGGCGAAGTAGAAGCTGTGCAGGTTGGCGGCCAGGTCGCGCAGGTAGAAGGCGACTTGATGCGGTCCCAGTTCGGCTTGCGCGCGCGCCAGCATTTCCGGGTAGGCGGCCAGGGTCGCCAGCAGGGTCGCTTCGGTCGGCGCCGTGAGTGGGGATAAATCAACGCCGGCGATCGTGCTTTCATCGCCGCCCCAGTTTTCCAGGATGCGGCAGATGCGCGCATGCGCGTACTGCACGTAATAGACGGGGTTTTCATCGGTGGTTTTCAGCGCCACGTCGACGTCGAAGACGAATTCCGTGTCGGCCTTGCGCGAGATCAGGAAGAAGCGCACGGCGTCGCGGCCCTTGGCGATGTCGCCGCCGCCCGACCATTCGATCAGGTCGCGCACGGTCACGTAGGAGCCGGCGCGCTTCGAGATCTTGACCTCTTCGCCGTCCTTCATGACGGTGACCATCTTGTGCAGCACGTAGTCGGGGTAGCCTTGCGGGATGCCCATGTCGACAGCTTGCAGGCCGGCGCGCACGCGCGCGATGGTGCCGTGGTGGTCGCTGCCCTGGATATTGATGGCCTGCACGAAGCCGCGTTGCCATTTCACCAGGTGATACGCGACGTCGGGCACGAAATACGTGTAGGTGCCGTCCGTCTTGCGCATCACGCGGTCCTTGTCGTCGCCGAAGTCGGTGGTGCGCAGCCACAGCGCGCCATCCTGCTCGTAGGTGTGGCCGGCCTTGATCAGGGTTTCGACGGCGCTGTTGACCTTGCCGTCCGCGTACAGCGACGATTCCAGGTAGTAATTGTCGAACTTCACGCCGAACGCCTGCAAGTCGATGTCCTGTTCGTTGCGCAGGTAGGTGACGGCAAACGGGCGGATCGAGTCGATGTCTTCCACGTTGCCATTGGCCGTGGCAGGCTGGCCATCGCTGGCCGAGACGGTCTTGCCGGCCTTGAAGTCGTTGGCGATATCGGCGATGTAGTCGCCGTTGTAGGCGGACTCGGGCCATTCGGCGTCGCCGGGCTTGAAGCCGCGCGCGCGCGCCTGCACGGAATTGGCCAGGGTCTGGATCTGCACGCCCGCGTCGTTATAGTAGAACTCGCGCGTCACTTGGTAACCTTGCGCGTCGAACAGCGAGGACAGGGCGTCGCCCAGGGCCGCCTGGCGGCCGTGGCCCACGTGCAGCGGACCGGTCGGGTTGGCCGAGACGAATTCCAGGATGACTTGCTTGCCGGCGCCTGCCGTGCTGCGGCCATAGCTGTCGGCTTCGCTCAAGATGGTTTTCACGACGGCCTGCTTGGCGGCGTTTGACACGCGCACGTTGATGAAGCCGGGACCGGCGATTTCCACTGCCTCGACCAGACCCTTGCCGGCCGGGTTGGCCAGCACGGCCGTCACGATGGTTTGCGCCAGTTCGCGGGGATTCTGTTTCAGCTGCTTGGCCAGTTGCATGGCGATATTGCAGGCGACGTCGCCATGCGATGCATCGCGTGGTCGCTCGAGCACCACGGTAGGCTCAAGCGTAGTGCCGGCCAGGACGGGAGCGAGGGCGGCCTGGAACAGGGCGATGATTTCTTGTTTCTGTTGGGCGAGCATGAGCAGGATGGCGGTGGAACCGCGTTAAGAATGAATAGAATGAATCAAAAAGCAAAACGGACGGCAAGTACACAAGCCGCCCAGACTGCGTTAATTATACTGGTTTGCTGCCGGGAACAATACGCCAGCCGGCAGTGTTCCCGTGCTGGCGCGTTTCACGATATTATCAGGACAGCATGCCCATGTTGGTGCGCGAAAACATCAGCATGGCGCATTCTGCTTGTATATATGCAGTTTTTTGCCGCAATTTACATGTATCGCTGCAATCGCTTGGGCCAGAGGGCGCCACAAACGCTACAATCGACCCTTTATTGATGACGCGCGGCCGCGACTTTGCCTCCATGCAGCCCGCCGCGCGCAGCCACACCGGATAACTATGAACAAGCGCCCCACGCTGAAATTGAAAACCAAGCCGGCGCCAGGCCAGGCTCCTGCCGCACCGAAATTGCGTCCCAGCTATCATCCCGACCTGAAACCGGTCTTGCAGCCAGGCTTCCAACCCGATTTGCGCGCCGACTCGCTGGCGTTTTGCCTGCTGGGCGCGGCCAATGCCGTAGCGCAAGTGCGCACGGGCACAGCCCTGCCGCAGGCGCTGGCCAAGGTATTTACGCAATCGAACGCCAGCCCGCAGGCGCGCGGCGCCATCCAGGATATTTCCTACCGCACCATGCGCCAGCTGGGCCGCAGCGAAACCCTCGTCGGCCTGATGACGTCGAAGGCGCCCGAGCCGCCGATGCTCGCGGCCTTGCTGTGCTGCGCGCTGTCTTTGATGTCGGCCGAGCCGGGCGAGCAGCCGTATGAGGAATTCACGGTGGTCGACCAGGCCGTCACGGTCGCCACCTCGCATCCTGACCTGGCGCACGCCAAGGGCATGGTCAACGCCGTCTTGCGCCGTTTCTTGCGCGAGCGCAAATCCTTGCTGGAAGCGGCCTTGCAGCAACCGTTGGCGCAATGGAATTATCCGCAGTGGTGGATCGACTCGCTGCGCCTGGCTTATCCGCGCGACTGGCAAGCCATTTTGACGGCCGGCAATGCCGTGCCGCCATTGACCCTGCGCGTGAATCGCCGCAAGAGCACGGTCGAAGCCTACCTGGCCGTGCTGCAGGAAGCGGGCATCGCCGCGCGCCAGGTGGGACCGTTCGCCGTGCGCCTGGACAAGCCGATCGGCGTGGCCTTGATTCCCGGCTTCGAGCAGGGCGTCGTTTCTGTGCAGGATGCAGGCGCGCAACTGGCCGCACCGCTGCTGGACTTGCAGGACGGCATGCGCGTGCTCGATGCTTGCGCGGCGCCGGGCGGCAAGACCTGCCACATCCTGGAACTGGCCGACGTGCAAGTGACCGCCATCGACGCGGACGCCAAGCGTTTGCCGCGCATCGCGGAAAATCTCGAGCGCCTGGGCCTGGACGCCACCCTGAAGGCGCAGGATGCGCAATCGAGCGCGTGGTGGGACGGCCAGCAGTACGACCGCATCCTGGCCGACGTGCCGTGCACGGCCTCGGGAATCGTGCGCCGCCATCCCGATATCCGCTGGTTGCGCCGCAAGGGCGACGCGTTCCAACTTGCAACACTTTCATCCAAAATTCTGGACAACCTGTGGCAGATGCTGCGCCCCGATGGTAAATTGCTGTTCGTGACATGTTCATTGTGGCCGCAGGAGTCCGAGGCACAGGCGGCGGCATTTGCGGTGCGCAATAATGCGACCCGATTGACAGCGCCTGGCCAGCTGTTGCCGACCGGCAGCGCGGAGCAGGACCACGACGGTTTGTTCTATGCGCTATTCCAAAAAAATGCGGCTTGAGCGATTCGTCGAACCTTACCCTACGGACTACACCGGCACACCTGTGACAACACGACTCTTCCGACTCCTGGCCCTGCTGCTGATGCTGGCATGTACGATGCCACGCGCGCATGCCGCCGATATGGTCGAGATCACCCGTGCCTACATCGAGGCTAGCGAAGAGGGCTACAAGCTGGCCGCCACGTATTCCTTCGAACTCAATCACGACCTCGATGATGCCGTCCAGCATGGCGTGCCCCTGTTTTTCACGACGGAAATCGAACTGACCCGGCCCCGCTGGTACTGGTTCGATGAAAAGGCCATCGTCGCGCGCCAGACCAGCCGGCTGTCGTACAACGTGCTCACGCGCCAGTATCATGTGTCGGGCGGCGGCTTGCAGCAAAGCTTTCCCACGCTCGACGATGCGCTGTTCCTGATCCGCCGTCCCAGCCGCTGGCTGGTGGCGCCGCGCGGCGCGCTGAAGGTAGGGCAGACGTATAACGTCACCTTGCGCATGGGCATGGACCGCGATTACCTGCCCAAGCCGATACAGGTCAATGCCTTCAATAACAGCGACTGGCGCCTGGCTTCGAATAAAAAAACCTTCTTGTATACGGCGGAGTAGTGAGTCAAGCATTGCGCTATCTGCTGGTGGTGGGCGGCGGCATTGTCAGTATCCTGCTGTTCCTGCTGGCGTCGGCTTCCGACAATTCCGGCTTTTTCGACCGTTACTACACCTGGCTGCTGGGCCTGAACGCGGCCGTGGCCGTGTCCCTGCTGGCGCTGGTGGGCATTTCCCTGGCCCGCCTGTACGCGCGCTACAAGAGCGGCAAGTTCGGCTCCAAGCTGATGACGCGCCTGGTGATGCTGTTCGCCGCCGTCGGCATCCTGCCGGGTCTCGTGATTTTCCTTGTCTCCGTGCAATTCGTCTCCCATTCCATCGAATCCTGGTTCAACGTCAAGATCGAAGCGGCGCTGGAATCGGGGATTGAGCTGGGCCGTGCCGGCCTCGATGCGGCCTTGGTCGAGCTCGACCACCGGGGCCACAAGGCGGTCGAAGAAATGGGCGCCGACCCGGTGGCCGGCCCGGCCGTGCTGACCAGCCTGCTGCGCGAAGAGGGCATGCAAAATGCCATGCTCGTCAGCGGCGACGGCGTGCTGCTGGCCAGCGCCGGGCCGCACAGCGCGGCCGACTTGCCGACGCCGGCCATGCTGGTGCAGGCGGCCTCGCCGGCCGGCTATGCCTCGGCCGAAGGGGGGCTGGAGTTGCACGACGATGGCACGGAGTCGGGCGGTGGCGGTTTCCGCTCGGGCCTGCCAGCGTCGCTGGAAACGGCGGCCAGCCTGCGCCTGCGCGTGCTGGTAGCCGTGCCGGGGCCGTCCGTCTCGCCCCGCTACCTGCAACTGCTGCAGGCCGTGCCACCCAAGCTGGCGACGAATGGCGAAGTGCTGCGCGCCGCCTACAGCGAATACAAGGAACGTTTCGTCGCGCGCGTGGGTCTGCGCAAGATGTACATGGAAATCCTCACCTTGACCTTGCTGCTGGCCATCTTTGGCGCCATCGGCAGCGCTTTCCTGATCGCGGGCAATTTGGCTCAGCCCCTGCTGCTGCTGGCTGAAGGCACGCGCGCCGTGGCCGAGGGCGACCTGTCGCCGCGTCCCATCGTCGCCACCAAGGATGAACTGGGCACCCTGACGCAGTCGTTCAACATCATGACGCGCCAGCTGCTCGATGCGCGCACGGCAGTGGAAAGCAACCGCGCCGCGCTGCAAAACGCCAAGGCCCACCTGGAATCGGTGCTGGCGAACATGTCGGCCGGCGTGATGGTGCTCGACGGCGACTTCAAGCTGGTGACTTGCAACGAGTCGGTCGAGCGCATCCTCCAGCATTCGGGCTCGAGCATGGTGGGCCAGCCGCTGGCGCATATTGCTGGAATGGAAGAGTTTGGCGGCGCCATCATCAGCGCCTTCACGGCGCAAAGCGCGCAATCGGCGTCGGGACGCAACCAGCAGCGTCTGCACTGGCAGCGGCAGATCGAGATTCCGCGCCGCCTGGGCAGTAGTGCCGACGAGCATGACATCACCCTGCTGGCACGCGGTTCGCGCCTGCCGCTGGAGTCGGGCAGCGGCTACATCGTCGTGTTCGATGATATTTCCGACGTGATTTCCGCGCAGCGCTCGATCGCCTGGGGCGAGGTGGCGCGCCGCCTCGCGCATGAAATCAAGAATCCGCTTACGCCCATCCAGCTGTCGGCCGAGCGCCTGCAGATGAAACTCGAAGGCAAGCTGGAGCAGCCCGATGCGGACCTGCTCAGCCGCGCCACCACCACCATCGTCAAGCAGGTCGATGCGATGAAGCGCATGGTCGACGACTTCCGCGACTATGCGCGCACGCCGCCGGCCGTGCTCGTGCCGCTGCGCCTGAACGAGCTGATCGAAGAGATACTGAACCTGTACCTGCGCGGCGACGATGGTGACATCATCCACCCTTTGCTGGCGCCGAATCTGCCGATGGTGATGGGCGATCCGACCCAGTTGCGCCAGGTGATTCACAACCTGCTGCAGAACGCGCAGGACGCCATGGCCGACCTGCCGCCGGACTCGCCGCATCCGCGGATTGACGTAAGGACGGAAGCAATTCATTATCGCAGTGCGGACGGCGGCGTGAATATCGCCGTGCGGCTGGCCATCACGGACAATGGTCCTGGTTTTGCACCAAAAATCCTGGCGCGCGCGTTCGAGCCGTATGTGACCTCGAAAGCCCGCGGCACGGGATTGGGCCTGGCGATGGTCAAGAAAATTATCGATGAACACGGCGGACGCATCGATATCGAGAACCGGGTCGACGGCAATGGCGCTTCGGTGGTCATTTTGCTGTTAAAGTTAGCTCCCGACACTCCTGCCCAGGAATTCCTGGCGTGAGGGTCTGGTTTAGTATTTAAAACACTAATAAAATCATAGTTGTCCGCCGCGTGCATCTTGTGCGCGACGGCCGGCGAAATGAGGAAGGCAAGACACGAATGGCAAACATACTCGTAGTGGATGATGAAATGGGTATCCGTGAGTTGCTCTCGGAAATTTTGGGCGACGAAGGACATGCTATCCAGCTGGCCGAAAATGCGCAGCAGGCGCGCGAAGCGCGTGCCGCCGGTGCGCCGGATCTGGTATTGCTGGATATCTGGATGCCCGACACCGATGGCGTCACCCTGCTCAAGGAGTGGCAGCGCGATGGCTTGCTGACCATGCCGGTGATCATGATGTCGGGCCACGCCACCATCGATACGGCGGTCGAGGCGACGCGCATCGGTGCCATGAACTTCCTGGAAAAACCGATTGCCCTGCAAAAACTGCTGAAGGCGGTCCAGCAAGGCTTGACGCGAGCCCAGGAAACCGTGCGCGCGCCGAGCGTGGCGCCGCGTCCCGTGGCGCCCGTGGTGGCAGAGGAAAGCAGCCATCCCGTGCCCAGCTTTGCCGGCAGCGCTCCGCAACAGCTGATGGTGCGCCCAGGCATCGCCGTACCGGCGGTGGCCGAAGGCCATGGCTACAACCTGTCGTTCGACTTGCCGCTGCGCGAGGCGCGCGATGCGTTCGAGCGCATGTATTTCGAACACCACCTGGGCCGCGAAGGCGGCAGCATGACCCGCGTGGCGGAAAAAACAGGCCTGGAACGCACCCATTTGTACCGCAAGCTGAAACAGCTTGGCGTCGAACCGGGCAAGCTGGCCAAGAAAGGCCTGTGACGTCAGCGGTACGGCGTCCGACGCCGCTGACCCTGGTCAGCGGTGGTCGCGCCGCCGAGCGCGAAGCGGCCATCGCGCAAGCCTTGCAGCCTGGCCACGCGACCGCCGTGATCCTTGAGGGTCTCGCCGACGGCAACGCCATCCTGGCCGACCTGGCTGAAGAAATTTCCCCTTCCTCATCGTTTCCATTGCAACTGTTGCGCATCGCGCCCGGTTGCCTGTGCTGCAGCGGCAATCTCGTATTGCGTGTAACATTAAATCGTCTGCTGCGCCATCCACCCGCGCGCCTGTTCATCAGCCTGGCCGACGCCTCGCATATCGAACAGCTGCGCACCTGGCTGACCGCCAGTCCCTACGATGTCCTGCTGGCGCTGGAACCGGACTTGATTGTTTCCTCAACGTAGTTTCCTGATCGTCTTACCGCAGTCGCAGTTTGCATCTCGTTACAACTCTGTAGCCCGCAGGGTGGCATTGCCGCTTGAAATGGCGGCGTGGGAACCCCACCTCTGTCCTGAAACCGCAAGAGTTTCTCTTGCTTGAGCGAAGGATGCAAAATGAACCTGATCTATAACAGCGAACAATATAGCGTCGTGGAATTCGGCGTCGATGGCGACCTGGAAGCCCTGCGCTTTGGCGGCTATGAAATCGTCGACAAGGGGGGCAAGCGGGAAACGTTTATCGCCGGCATCCTTGCGCAAAACTTCCGCCGCGACGTCACGGAATTGATCGCCAGCGAACCAAGCATGGAAGAGATCGATGAATTCTTGGGCAGCTACGATTCCCTCATGAGCCAGCCCGTCCTGTTGCACTGATGTGATGGCCATCGCCGCCATACCAATCCGCCAGGCGGCGTGGTATGGTGGCCGTGTTATCCAGCTGCAAACAGACCATGTGCCAACTTCTCGGAATGAATTGCAATGTCCCCACGGACATTGTCTTTAGTTTTACCGGCTTCGCCATGCGCGGCGGCCACACCGATACCCACCATGACGGCTGGGGCATCGCCTTTTTCGAGGGCGCCGGCGTGCGCCATTTCGTCGACCACCAGGCGGCCATCGCCTCGCCCGTGGCCGAACTGATCAAACGCTACCCGATCAAGTCGCGCAATGTCATCGCGCATATCCGCAAGGCCACGCAAGGCCAGGTGGCGCTGGAAAACTGCCACCCCTTCGTGCGCGAACTGTGGGGCCGCTACTGGGTCTTTGCCCACAATGGCGATTTGAAGGATTTCAACCCCGTGCTGACGGGCAGTTACCGTCCCGTCGGCTGCACCGACAGCGAACGGGCTTTCTGCTACCTGCTGCAGGAATTGCACGTACGTTTTGGCGATGCCCCGCCGGCCTTGCCGCAACTGCATGCCGCCCTGGCGCAGTTGTTGCCCGGCATCGCGGCCCACGGCACGTTCAACATGATGCTGTCGAGCGGCGAGGCGCTGTTTGCCCATTGCTCGACCAGCTTGCACTATCTGGTGCGACAACATCCGTTCCCAACTGCTAAACTCTCCGATGAAGACCTGAGCGTGGACTTTTCCCAGGTGACGACGCCCCAGGACAGAGTGGCCGTGATCGTTACCCAGCCGCTGACGACGAATGAACAATGGACGGCGTTTGCGCCCGGCGAATTGAAATTATTTGTCGACGGGATGGTGCAAGACATGCCAGTGGCCTAATTTGTTGACGACAATACGCTGGATTGCTGCCAAAATACCCACAGCGCGGGCGGAATTCAGCTAAAGTATTGTCAATAGTGAACCTTGATGCGGGCGCGGCGCGGCCGGTGTCACTCGACGTGATTGATGAAGAGTTAATGATCGATATTTCCAGCAACGACATCACCCCGAAACCCTTGCGTGTGCGCGAGTTCTATCTGGGTCGACAACCTATCCTCGACCGCAACCAGGCCCTGTTCGGCTATGAGTTGCTATTCCGCAACGCTCCGGTCGGCCCCGCCAACATTACCAGCGACCTGTCCGCCACGGCGTCCGTCATCGCCCACGCCTCCCAACTGGGCATGGAAAAGGTCATTGGCGACGCGCTCGGTTTCGTCAACGTCGATGCCGACGTGATCATGAGCGACATCTTCGTCTTCCTGCCGCGTGAAAAAGTCGTGCTGGAAATCGTCGAATCGATGCCCGTCACGCCGGAAGTGCGCGCGCGCATCAGCGAACTGGTGGGCCATGGCTTCACTTTCGCGCTGGAAAACGTCGTTTCCGATACGGCGCAAGTGCAGGAACTGCTGCCGCTCGTGCAATACGTCAAGATGGACATGAGTACGGTCGACCCGAAAGTGCTGGCAGCGCTGGCGCCCCGTTTCAAGCAGGAAAACAAGAAACTGGTGGCGGAAAAGGTCGAGACGCGCGAAGAATTCAAGTCGGGCCTGGATCTGGGCTTCGATTACTTCCAGGGTTATTACTTTGCCAAGCCCGCCATCATGACGGGCAAGAAGCTGTCGCCGTCGCAACTGGCCGTCATGGAACTGATGACCCTGGTGACGTCGGACGCCGACAACATGGATATCGAGCGCGCCATCAAGCGCGACGTGTCCCTGGCCCTGAATCTGCTGCGCCTGGTCAATACGCCGGCCGTGGGCGCGCGCCAGCGCATCGATTCGCTGAGCCAGGCTGTGACCGTGCTGGGTCGCCGCCAGCTGCAGCGCTGGCTGCAAATCATGCTGTACGCGGAGCCAAGCAAGCGCGGCCATAGCATGACGCCGCTGCTGATGCTGGCTACCACGCGCGGCCGTTTGCTCGAATTGCTCGCGCATAAGCTGCGCCCGAACCACGCCCACTCGGCCGATATCGCCTTTACGGTCGGCATCATGTCCTTGATGGATACCCTGTTCGGCGTGCCGATGTCGGAAATCCTCAGCCAGATCGAAGTGATCGACGAAGTGGCTGAAGCGCTGCTGTCGCGCGAAGGTTTCTACGGCGACCTGCTGCGCCTGGCCGAATGCATCGAGCGCATCGAAGACATGGAAGGCGAGATCGTACCGACCCTGCGCGACCTGGCCATGTCGCCGGACGACCTGGTGGAGCTGGAAATGGCCGCTTACGAATGGAGCGATAACGTCGTCCGCTACGCACTGTAGGTCGGATTAGGCCCAACGGGCCGTAATCCGACAACATTGTTGGCGCGTTCTTCAAAAGCCCTGCACGGCGTCGCCGTAGCAGGGCTTTTTTACGCCGCTACGCGGCAGCACCAGGCCAGTGCTTGTGCAGCTCGGGGTCGGTGCGCAGTTCCCACAGGGCCAGCACGACGACGGCGATACCGACGAGCAGCTCGTTCCACATGACGACGGGCTGATCGGCCAGCCGCAGGATCCACGGCGAGGCGGCGACCCAGACGCCGACGAGCAGGTTGACGACGACGGCCCAGAAATAGGTCTTGTACAGGTCGAATGCGGCCAGCGCGGCGATCACCAGGCCCGAGACAAAGGCATTGATCATCTGCGGCGAGCCTTCGGGATAGGAAAAGGCCCAGGGCGAGACGATCAGCCATAGGCCCAGCAACAGGATCACTTGGTCCTGCCAGCGTTTCAGTTTGAAGTTGGTTGCCATATATCCTCCTTAGCCAGTCAGGGAACGGGCCGGAGCGGGCATGCAGCATGCCGGCCGGCATACTGCGTTAGTGCGCTGCGGCGCGCGGAAAGTTCCGCGCGCCTTGTGCTGATATTATGACAGATTGGGCGCCAGCCAGCGTTCCACGTCCTCGATATTGGCGCCACGGCGCTTGGCCATGTCTTCCACCTGGTCCATGCCGATCTTGCCGACGACGAAGTATTTCGACTCCGGATGAGCGAAATAGAAGCCGGACACGGCTGCACCGGGGAACATGGCATACGATTCCGTCAGCTGCATGCCGATTTCCTCGGCCTGCATGACCTCGAACATCTGTTTCTTGACCGTGTGTTCGGGGCAGGCCGGGTAGCCGGGCGCGGGGCGGATGCCCACATATTTCTCGGCGATCATGTCGTCGTTGCCCAGATGCTCGTCCGGCACATAGCCCCACAAATCCTTGCGCACGCGCTCGTGCAGGTATTCGGCAAACGCCTCGGCCAGGCGGTCCGCCAGCGATTTCAACATGATGGACGAGTAATCGTCGTGCGCATCCTCGAAGCGCTTTTCGTATTTCTCGATGCCCAGGCCGGACGTCACGGCAAACATGCCGATGTAATCCTTCACGCCCGATGCCTTCGGTGCAATGAAGTCGGCCAGGCACTGGTTCGGCCGCTGCACGCCGTCGACCACGGGCTTGACGCCTTGCTGGCGCATGCCGTAGTAGGTAAATGCCACGGTACTGCGCGTATCGTCCGTGTACACCTCGATATCGTCGTCATTGACGCTGTTCGCCGGCAGCAGGGACACGACGCCATTGGCCGTCAGCCAGCGTCCGTCGATGAGTTTCTTCAGCAAGGCATGGCCTTCCGCGTACACCTTGGTGGCCGCGTCGCCCACCACTTCATCGGTCAGAATGGCGGGGAAGGGGCCGGCCAGGTCCCAGGTCTGGAAGAACGGGCCCCAGTCGATGTAATTGGCCAGGGTGGCCAGGTCGACGTTCTTGAACACGCGGCGGCCGATGAACTTCGGTTTTACGGGCGTGCAGGCGCCATCGAAGGGCACGACCATGCGGTTGGCGCGCGCTTGCGCCAGCGGCAGGATGGGCAGCGCCTTCTTGTTGGCGTGCTGCTCGCGGATGCGCGCGTAGTCGATTTCGATGTCTTCCACATACTTGTCGCGCTGCTCGGGCGTCAGCAACGATTGCGCCACGGACACGGAACGCGACGCGTCCGGCACATAGATCACGGGGCCTTCGTAGTTGTGCGCGATTTTCACGGCCGTGTGGGCGCGGCTGGTGGTGGCGCCGCCGATCAGCAGGGGAATCTTGAGCATGCGGAAATGTTCGTCGCGCTGCATTTCCTTGGCGACATACGCCATTTCTTCCAGCGACGGCGTGATCAGGCCCGAGAGACCAATGATGTCCGCGTTTTCCACCTTGGCGCGAGCGAGGATTTCCGAGCACGGCACCATCACGCCCATGTTCACCACTTCGAAGTTATTGCACTGCAGAACGACGGTGACGATGTTCTTGCCGATGTCATGCACGTCGCCTTTCACGGTCGCCATGATGATCTTGCCTTTCGGCTTGGCAACGATGCCCGTGCGTTTTTCTTCCAGCAGCTTTTCTTCCTCGATAAACGGAATCAAATGGGCCACGGCCTGTTTCATCACGCGTGCCGATTTCACCACTTGCGGCAGGAACATCTTGCCTTGGCCAAACAGGTCGCCGACCACGTCCATGCCGGCCATCAAGGGTCCCTCGATCACGTGGATGGGGCGCCCGCCATTGTGCAGCAGTTCCTGGCGTGCTTCTTCCGTGTCTTCCACGATGAATTGCGTGATGCCGTGCACCAGCGCGTGCGACAGGCGCTCCTGTACCGTACCTTCGCGCCAGGCCAGGGTTTGCGCTTCGGCCTTGCCGCCTGCCTTCAGGGTGCCGGCAAACTCGATCATGCGTTCGGTCGAATCTTCGCGGCGGTTCAGCACCACGTCTTCCACGCGCTCGCGCAGTTCCGGGTCCAGGTTGTCGTACACGCCGACCATGCCGGCGTTGACGATGCCCATGGTCATGCCCGCCTTGATCGCGTGGTACAGGAAGACGGTATGGATGGCTTCGCGGGCTGGATCGTTGCCGCGGAAACTGAAGGACACGTTCGATACGCCGCCCGAGATCTTCGCGTACGGCAAGTTTTCCTTGATCCAGCGCGTGGCGTTGATGAAGTCGACGGCGTAGTTGTTGTGCTCTTCGATACCGGTGGCGACGGCAAAGATATTTGGATCGAAAATGATGTCTTCAGGCGGGAAGTCCAGCGCATCGATCAGCAGGTGGTAGGCGCGCGCGCAAATTTCGATCTTGCGCTCGAAGGTGTCGGCTTGCCCCTTTTCATCGAAGGCCATGACGATGACGGCCGCGCCGTAGCGGCGGCACAGTTTCGCCTGGCGCAGGAATTCCTCTTCGCCTTCCTTCATGGAAATCGAGTTGACGATGGCCTTGCCCTGCACGCATTTGAGGCCCGCCTCGATGACTGACCATTTCGACGAGTCGACCATGATGGGCACGCGCGAAATATCGGGTTCCGAGGCGATCAGGTTCAAAAAGCGCGTCATGGCGGCCAGCGAATCGAGCATCGCTTCGTCCATGTTGATGTCGATCACTTGCGCACCGTTTTCCACCTGCTGGCGCGCCACGGACAAGGCTTCGTCGTATTGCTCGTTCAGGATCATGCGCGCGAACGCCTTCGAGCCCGTGACGTTGGTGCGCTCGCCCACGTTGACGAACAGCGACGCGTCATTGACGACGAACGGTTCCAGGCCGGCAAGGCGCAATTCATGCGATGGGGCCGGCACCGTGCGCGGCGTGTTTTTCGACAGCAATTGCCCGATGGCGGCAATGTGCTCGGGCGTGGTGCCGCAGCAGCCGCCCGCCATGTTCAAAAAGCCCGCGTCGGCAAATTCACGCAGCAGGGCCGATGTGTCGGCTGGCAACTCGTCGAAGCCCGTGTCGCTCATGGGGTTGGGCAAGCCCGCGTTCGGGTAGATGCACACGAAGGTGTCGGCGATCTTGGCCAGCTCTTCCGCGTACGGGCGCATCAGGGCGGCGCCCAGCGCGCAGTTCAGGCCGATCGTCAGCGGTTTCGCATGACGCACGGAATTCCAGAAGGCGGGCACGGTCTGGCCCGACAGGATGCGTCCCGAGGCGTCCGTGACGGTGCCCGAAATCATCAAAGGCAGGCGCACGACGGTCGGGTTTTGCTCGTAGAACAGGTCGATGGCGAACAGGGCCGCCTTGCAGTTCAAGGTGTCGAAAATGGTTTCCACCAGCAGCACGTCGGCGCCGCCTTCGACCAGACCCTGCGTCTGTTGCAGGTAGGCGGCCACCAGTTGATCGAAGGTGACGTTGCGCGCGGCCGGGTCGTTCACGTCGGGCGAGATCGACGCCGTCTTTGGCGTGGGCCCGAGGGCGCCGGCGACAAAGCGCGGCTTGTCCGGGGTGGAATACTTGTCGCAGGCGGCGCGCGCCAGCTTGGCCGCCTGCACGTTCATTTCATAGGCCAGGTGGGCCATGTGGTAGTCGTCTTGCGCGATCGTCGTGGCGCCGAAGGTATTCGTTTCGATCAGGTCGGCGCCGGCCGCCAAGTAGCGCTCGTGGATTTCCTGGATGATGTGCGGCTGCGTCAGGGTCAGCAGTTCATTGTTGCCCTTGACGAACAGTTCGCGCGCGCCACTGTCGGCCGGCGCGGCGAAATCGATGAAGCGGCCGGCGGGACCGCCACGGTACGCTTCTTCGTCGAGCTTGTACTGCTGGATGATCGTGCCCATGGCGCCGTCGAGGATCATGATCCGCTGCGCCAGAATGGCGCGCAAGGTGGCTTCGGTCGGGGACATGGCGGGGATCACGGTATCGTTCATTTCATGCTTTCAATAGGCAAACGGGCGGCGGCGCGGCGACAGGACTGTACGAGGCGGTTGCGGGTCAGCAGGATCAGCTGACGGAGTGTGCCGGCCGGGTAGGGCAGGCAGAAGGTGGCAATCGCCTGATTTCACCGGGTCTAAAATTATACGGCATCAGGCTGCTTTGGTTTTAAGCAAAAGCGGCCGTTCACCCCACGGCAGGCCTGCTTGCAACACATTGCAACACATCAGCTTGCGCCAAGCCTGCTTCTGAAAATTACATTCCTGAAAATCTTGCTCAAAACGTTAATTTTTGCATCAAAATTGGCAGGAAGATACGGCGCTCTAGACTGTGGAAAAATTTCCACATTATTTGCGCCATCTCAGAATCTTTTTAATGAGTTGAATAGCAATAGCTGCCAAGGAAAATAATCTTGATTTAAGACAAGACAGAGTGACGCTAGTAATTCCTAGAATAAAGCTTTCCAAGTAGATACTTTAACTATTATCAAAACCAATTGAATCAAAAGCATTAATAGTTGTCTTTGGGAATCGAATTAACCCATAATATGGGTTCTTTGAAATCACATTCTCACCAAAAGTCACCAATATGTCACATTTCTCCCGTGTCCTCCCCGGCATCGCGCTGCATCAACATGGTTGCCAGCCATGAAAAACCATCTGCTTGTAGCATTGTTTGTCGTGCTGGGCTTGTCCGCTTGCGGCGGGGGCGGCGGTGGTGGTGACACGGTGGTGGCGACCACGTCGGGCAATCCCGCCGTGATTCCTGCCGTGACGGCTGTCTCGGCGGCGAATGTCGCCGTGGGCGGCAGCCTGGTGGTGACGGGCACGAATCTGAGCCGCGTGACGGCGTTCCAGGTGGGCGGCGTGAACGTTGCCGCCAGTGCCAGCAGCGACACCAGTGTGACCCTGGCCATGCCGGGCGTGCCAGTTACGGGCGCCTTGAGCCTGGTCAGCGCCAGCGGTACGGCGACCACCAGCTATAACGTGAACGTGTACCTGCCGCTGAGCGTGAGCAGTGTCGCGCCGGCAACGGGCGGCGTCGGCTCCATCGTGACGATCGCGGGCGGCGGCATGGGCGCCGTGACGGCGGTGCAGTTCGGCAATGGCGCGGCGGCAACGCCGCAAAGCCAGACGGCCGGCAGCGTGACGGTGGTGGTGCCAACGGGCGCGGCGACAGGTGCGCTGACGGTGCGCGGTCCCTACAACGATGTGGCCAGCAGCGACACGTATACGGTCTTGGCAAACGTGGCAGTGACGTCGATCGCGTCGGCCGTCAACGGCGCGACCTTGTCGGTGACGCTGCAGGGCAGCAATCTTGATCAGGTCAGCTCGGCCACGGTGGGCAGTACGCCAGCCGTCATCGTCAGCGCCAGTGCCAGCCAGCTGGTGTTGTCCGCGCCAGCGTCGGCAACGGGCAGCGTGATGCTGTCGGCCGCTTCGCGCATCGCCGTGAATGCGGGCACGGTGTCGGCCTTTACCCTGGGCAGCATTGATTTCGCGCAGGTACTGAATCTGAATTCCAGCAATGCAGCCTTGCGCCTGACGCGCGGCAAGCCGGCCGCCGTGCGCGTGTCCGTGCTGGCCACGCAAACAGGCCAGGCCAGCCCGGCCGTGACCTTGAATGCGACGGCCGCCAATGGCAGCAACCTGGGCAGCATCACCATGAGCGGCCCGTCGGTCTTGCCGACGTCGAAAAGCGATTACAGTTTCAACGGCAATTTCAGTGCCGTCCTGCCGTCCGGCTGGATCTTGCCCGGCGTGCGCGTGCGCGTGACGGCCGTGGGCAATGACGGCGTGCAAGTGAGCCAGGAAGCGGCGCCCGTGGTGGCCAGCCTGGCCAGGATCCGCCTGGTGCTCGTGCCCTTGAGCACCGATGATGGCGTGGCGCAACTGCCTGACGCCGAGGTGATCCGTGCCGCGCTGCTGCGCGTGTATCCGTATGCGGCGGAAAATATCAGCATCACCACGCGCGCTGCGCTGAGCATGCCTGGCAGCAGCACGGCCGACAGCTGGTGGAGCGATACCCTGGGCAAGCTGGAAAACCAGCGCGCGCTGGAAGACCGCGGTGCCTATTATTATGGTTTTGTGCCGAGAATGTCCTCGACGCGTGCCGCCGGCCTCGCCTACATCAACGTCGCTGGCAGCAGCAACGACTTCACGTCGGCCATCGGCCTGGACGCCAAGTTCAACAGCATTGCTTCCGTCGATCCGTTCGGTAATAGCTGGCCTGAATGGCTGACCACGCTTGTGCATGAGCTGGGCCACAACCACTCGCTGCAGCACGTTGCCTGCGGCGGTCCAGCCAACGCGGCCACCGACTACCCGTATGCGAATGGCGATCTGGGCCCGCAACCGTTGTACAACAGCAGCTATGCGGGCAGCATTGGCCAGTTGAGCAAGGCAGTCTATGGCAGCACGCCGATGAAGGACGTGATGAGCTATTGCAGCGGCGCCTGGTTCTCCGACTACAGCTATGTGCGCGTGCAGCAATTCCTGGAGAAACGCAGCACGCAGGTTACGGGCAGCAATGTGCTGGCCGCCAGCATGTCCGTGGCCGAGAATGGCTATCTGACGATTTCCGGCCGCATCACGCCAAACGGCGTGGCCTTGCGCCCAGCCGTTGCCTCGTCCACGCGTGTGGGCGCAGCGGCCAGCGGCAGCGGCCATGCTTATACCTTGCGCGTGTTGACGGCGTTGGGACAGACTATCGACTTGCCCTTCGATGGCGTCTCCCTGGCCGACCATGGCGGCAACGCCATCAGCCATTTCCGCGTCAGCTTCGCCAACCCGGGCGATATCAGCGACGTGCAAGTGCTGCAAAATGGCAAGGCTTTAGCCAAGCTGGAGCGCCCGGCGCGCCGCAGCAAGGTCGCCGCCAACGATGCCAAGTTCGATGCGGTACAAAGCGGCGGCAAGCTGGCGCTGGTCTGGAATGCCGAGACGGAACCGTACGCCGCCGTGCTGCACGTGGCCGCCGATGGCCGCAAGACGGTGGTCGCCAGTGACTTGACGGGTGGCAAAGCCAGCGTCGACGTCAGCGCCTTGCCGGCCGGTGGCCGCTTCGAGGTCAGCCTGTCGTCGTCCGTGGGCGCACGCCTGATGAAGGTGCAGCGCCGCTAAGCAAGGGCGCTCGATGCAACAAGGGCTTGCCGCGGCAAGCCCTTTTTTTATGCGCGCAGGCATTGGTGCATAAACTGCACAGATCCTGTACCTGGCGGGGGCTGCCGTTTTATCTCCCGCCTGCCTAGAATGGGGCTTCATCCACTTGCGGAGCATCCCATGCCCATCCTGAACCTGCGTTTATCCACGCCACCCGATGCGCGCCAGTCGGCCGCCATCGCCGCCACCCTGAGCCAATTGACGGCGCAACTGCTGCACAAGGCGCCCGAACTGACTTCCGTGGCGATCAGCCATCTTGACGCGGCGCACTGGTTTGTCGGCGGGCCCTCGTTGCAGGCGCAAGGCAAGGCCAGTTTTTTCCTCGATATCCTGATCAGCGATGAAACGAATACGGCGGCGGAAAAAGCCGCGTATATCGCCGCCGTGTTTGCCGCCATGCACGAGTATCTCGGCGCCTTGCATGACGTCAGCTACATCCACGTGCACGACGCGCGCCAGGCAGCCTGGGGCTATGGCGGCTTGACGCAGCAGTTCCGCGCCGTGCGCAAGGCGCTGCAGCAGGCCTGATCAATCCCGGCGGCGATTTTGATAGTGTTGCACGGCAAAATCGACGAAGACCCTGACCTTCGGCGATAGCTGCCGGCTGTGCGGATACAGCGCGTACAAGGTGCGTGGGCGCAAGGTGTAGCCGGGCAAGACTTCCACCAGCTGGCCGCTGCGCAGCGCGTCGCGCACGATGAAGTCGGCGGCGCCGACAATCCCCATGCCACCCACGGCGGCTTCGCGCAGGGCCACGCTGGTATTGGCTTGCAGGCTGCCGTGTACTGCCACCTTGTGCGCGGCGCCGCCGGCATCCGTGAACGACCACTCCGCCGGCTTCTCGCCGGAGGTGTACATCAGGCAATTGTGCTGTGCCAGATCTTGCGGCGTGGCCGGATGGCCATGGCGCGCCAGGTAGGCGGGCGAGGCGACGGCCACCGTGCGGCTGCTGGCCAGCTGGCGCGCCACCAGCGTGGAATCGGGCAAGCCGCGCGCCAGGCGCAGCGCCACGTCGAAGCCATCGTCGATCAGGTCGACAATGCGGTCATTGCAGACGAGGTCGATGTGGATGTGCGGGTATTGGCGGCTGAAATCGGGCAGCCAGGCGGCCAGTTCCAGGGTGCCGAAAGCCATCGGCGCATTGATGCGCAGGCTGCCGGACGGCTGCGCCTGGTGCATGGCGACGGCGCGGTCGGCCGCATCGAGGGCGTCAAGGATGTCGCGGCTGGCCAGGTAGTATTCCTGGCCAGCGGCCGTCAGGGCGAAACGGCGCGTGGTGCGGTTGAGCAACTGGGCGCCCAGCTGGCTTTCCAGCTGGCGGACCTGGCGCGACACGATGGAGTGGGATATGCCCAGCGCGGCGCCGGCGGCCGTGAAACTGCCCAGTTCCACGACGCGGCGCAGGGCGCGCAGGGCGGTCAGCTGGTCCATGGGCGCGTGCCGCCGGTATCGATTGCGTAATTAAACGAAGCGTTTGCCTTCGAGGGGGAAGCCCTTGATGAACTCGGCCGCGGGCAGGCGTTTGCCGCCCGGCTTTTGCAGTTCCGTCAGACGCAGCGAGCCATTGCCGCAGGCTACGACGATGCCGTGCTGGGCGTCGGCCGCCAGCACCTGGCCCGGCGCTTCCTTGCTGTCCGCCTCGATCACCTCGGCGGCCCAGATCTTGATGGTGACCCCATCGACCTGGCCGCAGGCGCCGGGAAACGGATTGAAGGCGCGGATTTTCAGGCCCAGTTCCAGCGCCGGCAGGCTGAAGTCGAGCGCCGCTTCTTCCTTGGCGATCTTTTCCGCGTAGGTGACGCCCGCTTCCGGCTGAGGCACGGCTTCGAGCGGCTGCTGCTGCATCTTGCGCAGGGTCTCGACGATCATCTTGCCGCCCAGGGTGGCCAGCTTGTCGTGCAGGGTGGCGGTGGAGTCGCCCGCTTCGATGGGCGTGCGCTCGATGGCCAGCATGGGGCCCGTATCGAGGCCTTCTTCCATCTGCATGATGGTCACGCCCGTTTCATCGTCGCCCGCTTCGATGGCGCGGTGGATCGGTGCGGCACCGCGCCAGCGCGGCAGCAGGGAACCGTGGATATTGATGCAGGGTTTGATGTCGAGGGTGCTGCGCGGCAAGATCAAGCCGTAGGCCGCCACCACCATCACGTCGTAGTCCGTGGCCAGCAGGCGCTCGTGGGCCGCTTTCGCTTCGGCGGCGCGTTGCGGGTCCTTGCTGTCCATGCGCAGGGACAACGGTTGCAGCACCTCGATGCCGTGCTGCTGTGCATACTGCTTGACGGCCGAGGCGTGCAATTGCATGCCGCGTCCGGCGGGGCGGTCGGGCTGGGTCAGCACCAGCGGAATCTCGAATCCCGCTTCGTGCAAGTCTTTCAGGGCCGTGGCGGCGAATTCAGGCGTGCCTGCGAAGATCACTTTCATATGGTTCCTTGACGTGAGGTGCGCAGGCCCGCGCCGAAGGCGCCAGGCTGGCGTGGTGTAACGACTACTGTTGCTGCTTAGTCTATCAGCTGTACTGCAAAAACTCCTTGAACACCTTACAAAACCGTAGCGAGCGGAAGCGAATTGTGGCTGAGAAGCGGAACTGTGCTTGAGCACAGTGAGCATCGCAGGCCGCAAGTCGCGACGCGCAGTAGGTTTGGTCAGGTGTTTTCAGAAACGGCGGTTCTGCGCACGCAAGCTCGCTTCGCGCTCGAGACCACGGATTTCCTTGATCATCTTGGTCTTGATGCGGTTGCGCTTGAGCGGTGACAGGTATTCGACGAATACCTTGCCCAGCAAGTGATCCATCTCATGCTGGATGCAGACGGCCAGCAAGCCATCGGCTTCCAGTTCGTACTGCTTGCCGTGGCGGTCCAGGGCGCGCACCTTGATGCGGGCCGGGCGCTCGACGCCATCGTAGACGCCAGGCACGGACAAGCAGCCTTCGTCGTAGACCTGCTTTTCTTCGCTGGCCCAGGTGATTTCCGGGTTGATGAAGACTTGCAGCTGGTTTTTCTCTTCGGTGGTGTCGATCACCATCATCTGGATATGTTCGTCCACTTGCGACGCGGCCAGGCCGACGCCAGGGGCGTCGTACATGGTTTCTGCCATGTCGTCGATCAGGGTTTGCAGGCGCGCGTCAAATTCGGTGACGGGCTTGGCGATCGTGTGCAGGCGAGGATCGGGGTAACGCAGGATATTTAATATGGACATACGGATTCGACTGGTTAAGGTGGGCGCCGGTGCGCCGGATTATTCATGCCTGGGCCATGCGGACGATGGCAGGGCTATTTTATTTTTGAGTACGCTACGGTTGGGCGCGTATGGCGCAACGGCGCGGCAGATGCGTTTGCCAGTGCGTCGATTAGTTTGCTGCAAAGGGAAATTTTATCACAGACACCCATTTCCCTGTGGATGACGGGCCGTTTTGCACGGCCATTGCACGCACTGTTGCGCGCGTCGGTATCGCGTGCGCGCCGTGGCGCTAGCATGGGATGGCACAGTACACAGTGAGGTTGTCATGCATGCAATTGCAACGACGGCAGACACGGCCACGGAACTGGCGGGCTGGCTGCGCCTGCAGCACCTGCCCGGCGTGGGGCCTGTGGCGGCGCGTGCCTTGCTGGCCCGCTTCGGCCTGCCGCCGCAAATCTTTGCCACACCGTTCGAGGCCTTGCGCGAGGTGGTGCCGGCCAGCGTGGCGCGCGCCATCGTGCAGCCGTCCAAGCCGGTGGCCAACAGCCAGCTGGCGCTGACCCTGCAGTGGCTGGAGCGGCCCGGCAATGCCGTGCTGACCCTGGCCGATGCCGCGTATCCGCCACTGTTGCTGGAAATCGCCGATCCGCCGCTCTTGTTATATGTGCGGGGGCGGGCGGAACTGCTGTCGCGTCCCGGCGTGGCCATCATCGGCAGCCGCAATGCCAGCGCGCAAGGCATGCAGAATGCGGCCGCTTTCGCGCAAGCCCTCAGCGTGGCAGGCTTGACCATCATTTCCGGGCTGGCGCTGGGCATCGACACGCACGCGCACGAGGGCGGCTTGCGCGGCGCGGGCGCCACCGTCGCCGTGATCGGCACGGGGGCCGATTTGGTGTATCCACGTCGCAACCTTGATCTGGCGCAAAGAATTGCTGAACAGGGCTGCATCGTCAGCGAGTACGCGCTGGGGCTGCCGGCCATGCCCGGTAACTTTCCGCGCCGCAACCGCCTGATCAGCGGCCTGGCGCGCGGCGTGCTGGTGATCGAGGCGGCGGCCCAGTCGGGTTCATTGATCACGGCGCGCCTGGCCGGCGAGCAGGGGCGCGACGTGTATGCCTTGCCCGGCTCCATTCACGCCACGCTGGCCAAGGGCTGCCATGCGCTGATCAAGCAGGGCGCCAAGCTGGTCGAGTCTGCCGATGACGTGCTGCAAGAGCTGCAGTGGCTGGGCGGCATTCCCAGCGCGCCGGCGGCGGTGGAAGACGAGACGCCGCTGCTGGCCGCGCTGGGCCACGACCCTCTCGATGCCGATATCCTGGCCGCGCGCAGCGGTCTGGCCATGGGCGCGCTGATGGCCGAATTGCTGGCGCTGGAGCTGGCGGGCCGGGTCGAACGCTTGCCGGGAGGACTGTTTCAACGCTGCAAATGACAGCTTGTCACTTGTGTGGCGGCCTTGCCGCACGGGCGCGCTTTGTCTGTGCGCACCCTTGTGTCTTAGCGAGCTTAGCTGCTAGAGTAGAGCCATGTTCGATATCCTGGTGTACCTCTACGAGACTTACTATCGCCCCGATGCCTGCCCCGAGCCGGCAGTCCTGGCGCGCAAACTGTCGGCCGTCGGTTTCGACGACGTGGAGATTTCCGAAGCGCTCGTATGGCTGACGGACTTGAACGCCATGGCCGGCGTCGAACAGACCCTGACGGCCAGTTCCACAGGCACGCGCTTCTATGTGCAGCAGGAAAGCGACGTGCTGGGCACGGCTGCCATCGGTTTCATCCAATTCCTGGAAAGCGCCAAGGTGCTTTCGCCACTGCAGCGCGAAATCGTCATCGAACGGGCGCTGGCGCTCGACGAGGCACCCGTTTCGCTGGGCAAGCTGAAAGTCATCGTGCTGATGCTGTTGTGGAGCCAGGGCAAGGAACCGGATGCCCTGATGTTCGACGACCTGTTCGTCGACGATGAAGACCTCCCGCCGCGCCTGCTGCACTAATATATAACCATATTCTTCGCTGCCTGTCCGACCCTGGCGCCACCGCCGCGCCATCCCCTTTACTATGTGCTGCACCGGCGCGCACGCCAGGCCATTGTGTTTGCGCCTGCGCATTCTTGCTTGCAGATAACTTGCCGAATTCTTCAATAGGCGCTTATCATTGGCCGCTTGACAAGACCACAAGTCACTGTGCCTTGCGCAGACAAAAGCGTCGGCGCCTGGCAATGCACTGTATGATGCGCATGCTGAAACTATCCTAGAGCATTTTTCGAGACTAAAAAATATGACAAAAACCCTCATCATCGCCGAGAAGCCTTCTGTCGCGAACGATATCGCGAAGACGCTTGGCGGCTTTACCAAGCACGATGAGTACTTTGAATCGGATGAATACGTCCTGTCGTCGGCGGTCGGCCACTTGCTGGAGATCGCCGTACCGGAAGAATTCGACGTGAAGCGCGGCAAATGGAGTTTCGCGCACTTGCCGATGATTCCACCGTATTTCGCGCTGAACCCGATCGCCAAGACGGAAGCGCGCCTCAAAGTATTAAACAAGCTGATCAAACGCAAAGACGTCACCACCCTCATCAACGCATGCGATGCGGGGCGCGAAGGCGAGCTGATTTTCCGCCTGATCGCGCAAAACGCGAAAGCCAAGCAACCGGTCAAGCGTTTGTGGCTGCAGTCGATGACGCCGGGCGCCATCCGCGACGGTTTCTCGCACCTGCGCAGCGACGAAGAAATGCTGCCGTTGGCCGATGCTGCCCGCTGCCGTTCGGAAGCCGATTGGTTGATCGGTATCAATGGCACGCGCGCCATGACGGCGTTCAATTCGAAAGAAGGCGGCTTCTACCTGACGACCGTGGGCCGCGTGCAAACGCCAACCCTGTCCATCGTCGTCGAACGCGAAGACAAGATCAAAAAATTCGTGCCGCGCGACTTCTGGGAAGTGCGCGCCGAATTCGTGTGTGCGGCCGGTATCTATGAAGGCCGCTGGCTCGACACGAAGTTCAAGAAGGACGAGAACGACCCCGAGAAGCGCGCCGAGCGCCTGTGGAGCAAGACGGCTGCCGACTCGATCGCCACCGCCTGCCGCGGCCGCCAAGGCATCGTCACGGAAGAGTCGAAACCGACGACCTCGATGGCGCCGGGCCTGTTCGACCTGACCAGTTTGCAGCGCGAAGCGAACTCGCGTTTCGGCTTCTCCGCTAAAAATACCCTGGGCCTGGCCCAGGCGCTGTACGAAAAGCACAAGGTGCTCACGTATCCGCGTACCGATTCGCGCCACCTGCCGGAAGACTACATGCCGACCGTGCTGCAGGCGCTGGAAACGGTCAAGGAAAATAGCAACTACCACCAGTTCGCCAAGCAGATCATCGACAAGGGCTGGGTCAAGCCGAACAAGCGCATCTTCGACAACACGAAGATCTCGGATCACTTCGCGATCATCCCGACGACGATCGCGCCAAAGAATCTGTCCGAGCCGGAACAGAAGCTGTACGACCTCGTCACGCGCCGCTTCATGGCCGTGTTCTTCCCGCCTGCGGAATTCCAGGTCACCACGCGCTACACGGAAGTGTCCGGTCATCAGTTCAAGACTGAAGGCAAGGTCATGACCAATCCGGGCTGGCTGGCCATCTACGGCAAGGAAGCGTCGACGGACGCCGACAAGGAAAGCAATGGCAACGGCAATCTGGTGCCAGTGGCCAAGGGCGAGAAAGTCCAGACGGAGAGCGTCAGCGCCAACGGCCTGGTGACGAAACCGCCTGCGCGCTTCACTGAAGCGACGTTGCTGTCGGCCATGGAAGGCGCCGGCAAGCTGATCGACGACGACGAGCTGCGCGATGCAATGGCTGGCAAGGGCCTCGGCACGCCAGCGACGCGCGCGGCCACCATCGAGGGCTTGCTGACGGAACGCTATCTGATCCGCGAAGGCCGCGAACTGATTCCGACGGCCAAGGCATCGCAACTGATGACCTTGTTGAAAGGCCTGGGCGTCAATGAATTGACGGCACCGGAGCTGACGGGAGAGTGGGAATACAAGCTGTCGCAGATGGAAAAAGGCAAGATTTCGCGTGAAGAATTCATGCGCGAAATCGCGCAGATGACGCAAATCATCGTCAAGCGCGCCAAGGAATACGACAACGACACGATCCCCGGCGACTACGCGACCCTGGAAACGCCATGCCCGAATTGCGGCGGCGTGGTGAAGGAAAACTACCGCCGTTTCGCCTGCACCAAGTGCGAATTCTCGATGAGCAAGACACCGGGTTCGCGCCAGTTCGAAATCGCCGAAGTGGAGCAATTGCTGAAGGACCGCACCATTGGCCCGCTGCAAGGCTTCCGTTCGAAGATGGGCCGTCCGTTCGCCGCCATCCTGCGCATCGTGCGCGATGAAGAGATCAAGAATTTCAAGCTGGAATTCGATTTCGGCCAGAACGACGAGAGCGAAGATGGCGAAGGTGTCGATTTCACGGGCCAGACGCCCGTGGGACCTTGCCCCAAGTGCAACGCCGGCGTGTACGAAATGGGCCTGGCCTATGTGTGCGAACACAGCGTCGCCAAGCCGAAGACGTGCGACTTCCGCAGCGGCCGCATCATCTTGCAGCAGGAAATCTTGCCGGAACAAATGGCAAAACTGCTTAACGATGGCAAGACGGATCTGTTGCCGGGCTTTGTTTCCCAGCGCACGCGCCGTCCGTTCAAGGCTTTCCTCGTGCGCGGCAAGGATGGCAAGGTGAGCTTCGAGTTTGAAGAGCGCAAAGCCAAGCCGGGTGCCAAGACGAAGGCGGCCGCCGCCGAGGTCGAAGGCGAAGAAGGCGCGGCGCCAGCGAAGAAAACGGCCGTCAAGAAAGCGGCAGCCGTGAAAAAGGCGCCAGCGAAGAAAGCTGCGGCCGTGAAAAAGCCGGCCGCCAAGAAGGCGCCGGCGAAGAAAGCGGCAGCGGCCGAGTAATCGGGCGCCAGCCAGACAAAAGCCAGGGATGTCCCTGGCTTTTTTTACGTCCCGATTTTCTTGGCCTTAGTCTGACGCTTAGTCGAGGTAGTCGGAATACTCGCGCTGCGCGTAGTTCTGCAAATTCGCCCATGGCTGCACCTTGCTGACCGTTGGCTGCAGCTTGACGTCGACCCGGCGGTAGAAGGTATTCGCGCGGTCGCCGCTTTCGATGATCAACGGAATCTGCTTTTGCTCATCCCACAGGATGCGCTGGAACACGCCATTCTTTTCCACTTCGCGCCAGCGCGCGCCCGTCACGTTTGACGCCTGCTTCGACAGCGGCATGGCGGCCACCAGTTTCGGGTCCAGCAGGTAAAAACTGTTTTCCCAGGAGCCGTCGAAATTGACGTTTTCGTACTCGGCCTTGGGGATGGCAACGACGATCTTGTCATGCGCATCGATGTATTCCACGCGCACGGTATTCTTTTCCAGCATCACGTGGCGGGGGATCAGCACGGGATTGAAGTGCTTGTGTTCATGCTGCTTGGCCTTTAGTGCTACTTTCTTGTTCTCGCCGTGGTTGTGGCCCGCATGCGCGTCCGTCGATGGCGCCAACACGCGCTCGACCCACACGTGGCCAGGGCGGCGCAGCATCTTTTCTTCGTAGCGGCTCTCGCGCGTCACGCCTTCGGGCGTCAGGACGCGGCTGTAATAGGTGATGCCCAGGTCCAGGTCGGCAGGAGCCGAAGGAGGAGCGGCTTGTGCGCTGGCGGCAAAGCCGGCGGCGAGGAGGACGGCGATCAGGGACGATTTCATGGTGTTGCCTTTACGTGCAGAGGGGCGGAGGGCCTACGCCATCCGCCCCGGTGGGGTTACCGTGTTGATGTGGATCAGAAGCCGAACGCCGCCTTCAGCAAGTCAAACACCTTGGTGTTGTCCAGGGTGCCCTTGAAGGTCTTGGCGCCGGCGCCCGTGGCCAGCAGCTTGACGTCGCCGCCGCCGTGGGTTTCGCTGGCCAGACGCACGCCTGTTTCTTGCAGGTAGTTGTCTTTCAGGGCCGTGGCGCTGTCGACGTTGCTGCGCAGGGCAGGGCGGTTCGGGCCATTGCCGAATACCAGGGTGGTGTAAGTATTGCCATCGGCATCCTTGCTCGGCTGGTTATCCTTGTAGCCGCGGTTGATGTCGAGGATATTGTTGCCGCGCTTGCCGTAGCCGTTGAAGGCCAGCGTGTGGTCATGGTCGGCCGTGACGACGATCAGGGTATTTTCCAGCTTCGGATCGGTTTCCCTGATCTTCGCGATGGCGGCCTTGACGGCGTCGTCGAAGGCGATGGTATCCGTCAGCGCACGCTTGGCGTTGATGCCGTGCAAGGCGTGATCGATGCGGCCGCCTTCGACCATCAGGAAGTAGCCGTTCGTGTTTTTCGACAGCAAGTCGATGGCCTTGAGGGTCATTTCCGACAGGCTAGGCTGGGTCGCGCCTTCGCCCAGCGGCGGCGTGGCCGTGCGGTCCAGTTCATATTCCAGGTGGCTGCGGGTGCTGTACAGGCCGATGAATTTCTTGCCGCTTGGCGCCGCCGCCATTTCCGCTTTCGTCGCGGCCACGGTGTAGCCCTTGGCGGCAAATTCCGTCAGCAGGTTGCGGCCATCGGCGCGGCCGTATTTGTTGCTCGTTGACCAAGGGGTGAAGTGGTTGCGGCCGCCACCCATCAGCACGTCCACGCCATCGCCCAGCGCCGCGTTGTAGCCCGCGCCGCCTGGTGTCGCTTGCGCGGCGATCGCGTATTGCGCATTGCGGTTGCAGATGTGCGAGAACGTCGTCGCCGGCGTGGCGTGCGTCAGTTCCGTGGTGGTGATGGCGCCCACGGCCTTGCCCTTGGCTTTCGCCAGTTCCAGAATGGTCGGCACGCTCTTGCCGCCGGCCGGGCAATTGTCCACGCCCAGGTTGCCATTGGCGTCGCGGCCCGGTTCCTTGGCGATCGTGTCCTGCGCCATCGAGATGACTTCATTGTTCATCTTGACGCCGGTCATGTAGGCGGCCATCGATGGCGCGCTGTCCGTCGTCTGCGCATCGTTCGAGAACGTCTTGATGCGCGCCGTGCGCTCCAGCGTGTCCATCGTCAGGCTGCCGTCTTCGCCGTATTTGTAGATGCGCGACGCCGTCACGACGGACGGGCCCATGCCGTCGCCGAGGAAGAAGATGACGTTCTTGGCGTCGGCGGCGTAGGCGCTGGCAACGCTGGCGGCCACGAGCGTGGTCAGCAAGGAGAGTTTAAATGCAAGTTTCATGTGCTTGTCCAATGTTGATGTCTTGGGGATTACAGACCGCCGGCCGTCTTGACCAGGCCGAATACTTTGGTGTTGTCGATGGTGCCCAGGAAGGTTTCCGAACCCTTGCCGATGGCGCCCAGGAAGACGTCCGTGCCGCCGTGGGTTTCGTTGCCTGCCGCCGTGCGGATCACCGCTTCCTGGTGGTAATTGTTGGCGCTGGTGACGGTTTCATCGAGGCTGGCCATGGCGGAGCGGCTAGCTTGCGTGCGGTTTTCGCCATTGCCGAAGCCGATGATCGAATACGGTGCGCCGTCCAGGTCTTTCTCGACCGCGCCGGTCACGTAGTTCTTCACCACGCCCAGCACGCCAGGGTTGCCGGCAGCCGTCTTGCCCGTGCGCTTGGCGTAGCCGTTCAGCACCAGGGTGTGGTCATGGTCGGCCGTGACGACGATCAGGGTATTGGCCAGGGTCGGATCGGTGAGCTTGGCTTTGTCGATGGCGGCCTTGATGGCGTTGTCGAAAGCGACGGTGTCTTGCAGCGCTTTCTTGGCCGTCGTTTCGTGCAGCGCATGGTCGATGCGGCCGCCTTCGACCATCAGGAAATAACCCTTCTTGTTCTTGGCCAGCACGTCCATGGCCTTGGTGGTCATGTCCGCCAGGCTAGGTTCCTTGGCCGCATCGCGGTCCAGGTCGTAGCTCATGTGGCTGGACGTGAACACGCCGAACAGGCGCTCCGTCTTGGCCGCATCGACGGCCTTGAAGTCGGTGGCGGTGTTGGCGACCGTGTAGCTTTTCGCTTTCAGCTCGGCCAGCAGGTCGCGGCCGTCGGAACGCTTGCCGCCATCCTTGAACGGCTTGAAGAATTGCGCGCCGCCACCGAGGACGACGTCCAGGCCGGCCGTGCCCAGCGCGCTGTTGTAACCCGTGCCGCCCGGCACCAGGGCCGCGGCGATATCGTTTTCCAGGTCGCGGTGGCAGATGTGCGCGTAGGTCGCGGCCGGCGTGGCGTGCGTCACGCGCGCCGTGCTGACGACGCCGGCGGCAAAGCCCTTGGCCTTGGCCAGTTCCAGCAAGGTGGTGGCGGGCGTGCCGTTGCCGGTGCCGCATTTATTGGCCAGCTTGTTGCCGTTCGCATCCGTGCCCGGATCGATGGCGACCGTGTTGGCCGACATCGAAATGACTTCATTGTTCATCTTGACGCCGGTCATGTAGGCGGCCATCGATGGCGCGCTGTCGGTCACTTGCGCGTCGTTCGAGAACGTCTTGACGAAGGCCGTTTCCGGCAGGGTGTCCATGGTCAGTGAACCTTCTTCGCCCACGGAATAGATGCGCGCGGCCGTCATGGTGGTCAGGCCCATGCCATCGCCGAGGAAGAAGATGACGTTTTTCGGCGGCGCTTCAGCCACTACCTCTTCTTTTTTTGCATCGCTGCCGCAGGCGGCCAGCATCAGGGTGATGGCGACGCTGCAGCCAGCGACGGAAATTTTTCTGCGTGTCATGTGGTTCATCCGGCTAGGTTTGAAAGAGCTGGCAAGATAACAATCCAATGTGACGCCATCATGACGCTGTGACACATTTGACACGTGGATGCGCGTCCGCGCGGCGTGTTGTTTTAGCGCACATCCTCGGTGGAAAAGTACACCGTGCCGCGCAAGCGGGCCGTTTTTCCCAGTTGTGCGCGCAAGGCCGCTTGCAAGCTGGCGGCAGGAGTTTCCTGCACGCCGGTTTTCGCCACGACGACGTCGCCGTGCGGCGCATCCCGGGGGCTGGTCCAGGCGGCGATATGCTCGAAATCGGGGCGGCTGTCGATACGCTTGACGAGGAAGCGCAGCGTGCCGTCGCCCACCTGCAGGTAACGCGCGCTGGCGTGCGTGGCGGCGGCTGGCGACAGCTGGCGCATCAGCAGGACGCGCTCGACGATGATAGCGGCAGCGCCGTAGCCGGGTTCGGCTTTTCCATCCTTCTCGAAGTGTCCGCGTACCACCGTGGCCTTGAACTGGCGCAGCGGCAGCGGCGCGGCCGGCAGCAAGCGCGCCAGCTCGAAGTGTTCCGGTTCGAGCGTCCATAGCGCCGTATGGCCATCGAGCTGCCGGCGCAGCCGCGCATCGAGGACGGGGTCGGCCAGCCGCACTTGCAGCACCACCTGGTAATCGTGCGGCGCATGGAACATCGGCAGGTGCGAGGCATACAGCCCTTGCTTGCCGCCAAACAGCACCATGCCGTGCAGGCCCCAGGTCAGGGGCGCGGCGTGGGCGAGGCTGGAGGTGAGCAGGAACAGAGAAAGAAAGAGGGTGCGCAGCATGGGTTTCATCGATGAGTTGGAATGCAACGATGATAGGGGCGGTATCATGGACAGTACAGCAACCATTTTTCACTTTTTGTGTCCTGTTTGGAAATCATCATGAACATGAGCCTTGCCGACCTGCGCGTGTTTTGCAGCGCCGCGCGCCAGCCAACCCTGGGCGCGGCGGCGCTGGAATTGCACCTGACGCCATCGGCCGTGTCGAAAGCCTTGCGCCGCCTTGAGGGGGACATGGGCGCGCCCCTGTTTGACCGGAGCGGCAAGCAATTGCTGCTCAACGATAGCGGCCGTTTGCTGCTCGAGCGTGCGCGCACCTTGCTGGCGCTGGCCGAGCAGGCGCGCCTGGACGTGATGGGCGAACGGGGCGCCATCGATGGCCGCATCGCCGGCCCCGCCCTGCTGCTGTGGCGCCACGCGGACACCCTGGCGGCGGCGCTGGACGCCTATCCGCAGGCCAGCGTGCGTTTGCAACCGGCTTTCGAAGATGCGGCGCTGGCGGCCCTGGCGCGTGGCGATTGCCATGCGGCACTCGTAACGCAGGACGCCATCGCCCGGCGCGGCGCCGACTGGCCCGCCACCTGGCACAGCACGGCGCTGGGCAGCATGCGCATGCTGCTGGCGGCCGGGCGCAGCCATGTGCTGGCGCGCGGCGTGCCGGCAGCCTGCGCCTCCGTGCGCTGCGGCATGCAGGACGTCTTGCCGCACGCCTTCGCCAGCCCGACGCACTCCTTGCTGTGCGGCGAGGAGCGTGGCCGCCATGCCGATGGCTGGCGCGGCGTGGCCGGGCGCACCATCCGCTACTGGAGCGACGATGTGCAGTTGCTGTTGGGCTATGTGCAGTCCGGCCGGGCGCTGGCCTACCTGCCCGACTTCGCCGTGCGTGCGCACGATTTGCTGCAGGTCGAACTGGCCGGCAGCGTCGATTGCAGCGAAAAAATCCTGCTTGTGTGGGATGGCGCGCTGGCGGGGGAGTGGCTGCACGCCTTGGCGCGGCAGTTGGCAATTCATCCGAATTGAGCAACAAACTATTGCGCTTTAACGGGTTTTTCTACCGGATTGAGCAACGTAAGATGCAGTCATCCCAATCATCTTGTGAAGGCAGATCATGTTCTCCAAAACCATCAGCAGCGTTCTTGTTTCCACCGTGTTTGCCGCCGGCGCCGCCTCGGCCGCCGCCAGCGCTCCTCTGACCCTGGAAGTATTCAATCCGGGCGAAGAGGCCATCTTCCCCGTCGCTTCCGTGCTGGTCGCGGGCAAGCATGACGCCGTGCTGATCGATGCGCAGTTTTCGCGCGCCGAAGCGCAAAAGCTGGTGGAGAAGATTCGCGCCAGCGGCAAGAAACTGACGACCGTGTACATCAGCCACAGCGATCCCGATTTTTACTTTGGCCTCGACGTGATCAAGGCCGCGTTCCCGCAGGCGAAAATCGTTGCCACGCCTGAAACCGTCGCGGAAATTCGCCGCAAGGCTGACGCCAAGGTCGCCTACTGGGGCCCGATCCTGAAAGACAATGCGCCGAAAAGCATCGTCATTCCGGAAGCGTTGACGGGCAAGCGCATCGCCCTGGAAGGCCAGTCGCTGGACATCGCCGGCCCGACGCCAGCGCGCACCTATGTGTGGATTCCATCGATCAAGGCCGTCGTCGGCGGCGTGGTGCTGTTTGGCAATTTGCACGTGTGGACGGCCGATACGCAAAGCGCGCAATCGCGCCAGGACTGGCTCAAGACCCTCGACGGCATCGCCGCCCTGAAACCCGTCACCGTCGTGCCTGGCCACTTCAAGGTCGGTTCGCCCCTGACGCCGGACAGCATCGGTTTTACGCGCGACTACCTGGTGACGTTTGAAGAGGAAACGGCCAAGGCCGCCAATTCGGCCGCCCTGATCGAGGCGATGAAAATGCGCTATCCGAAGCTGGGCCTCGATGGCGCTTTAGAAACCAGTGCAAAAGTCGCCAAAGGCGAAATGAAATGGTAAGCGGCAACCAGGAGGCTCACATGCCCACACTGCACTACATTTTCGACCCGCTGTGCGGCTGGTGCTACGGCGCCGCGCCGCTGGTCGAGGCGGCGCGCGCCGTGCCTGGCCTGACGGTGGCGTTCCACGGCGGCGGCATGATGACGGGCAGCAATCGCCGCCAGATCACGCCCGAGTGGCGCGGCTATGTGCTGCCGCACGACCGGCGCATCGAGCAATTGTCGGGCCAACCGTTTGGCGATGCTTATATCAACGGCTTGCTGAACGACACGACGGCCACGATGGATTCCGAACCGCCGATCACGGCCATCCTGGCGTCTGAAGCCTTGGCCGGCAAGGGCCTGGACATGCTGCAGCGCGTGCAGCGCGCCCATTACGTGGACGGCTTGCGCATCGCCGACCTGCCCGTGCTCGTGGCCTTGGCGCAAGAGCTGGGCATGGATGGGGCGGCCTTCCAGGCCGAATATGCGCGGCAGGCGGGCGCCGCCACGCAACGGCATATCGACGCCAGCCGCACCTTGCTGGCGCAAGTGGGCGGGCAGGGCTTTCCTACTTTCGTGCTCGACGATGGCAGCGGCAAGCTGTCCGTGATCGATATCGGCGGCTTCCTGGGCCAGCCGGCGAAGTTGCAGGCGCAGCTCGGTGGCGTGTGCGATGCGCAAGGGTGCGCATTGTAAATAACTATCGATTCGATAAAATCAATTATCTTTTCCTTTGTTGTTGACCTCGTTACACTGGTTCCATTAGTCAACAACGAAGGAAAAGCAGCCATGAGCCAACAGCCGCCATTCAGTACCGCCTCGGGCATTCCCGTCGCCGACAACCAGAATTCCATCAGCGCCGGCCCCCGTGGCCCGCTGCTGTTGCAAGACTTCCACCTGATCGAAAAACTCCAGCATTTCAACCGCGAGCGCATTCCCGAGCGCGTCGTGCACGCCAAAGGTTCGGGCGCCTACGGCACCTTTACCGTCACGCACGACATTTCGCGCTACACCAAGGCCAAATTGTTTGCCGAAGTAGGCAAGCAGACGGCCACCTTCGCGCGCTTTTCCACGGTCGGTGGCGAACGCGGCAGTGCCGACACGGAACGCGACCCGCGCGGTTTCGCCGTACGTTTCTACACGGAAGAAGGCAACTGGGATTTGGTTGGCAACAACACGCCGATGTTCTTCATCAAGGACCCGATCAAGTTCCCCGATTTCGTCCACACGCAAAAGCGCGATCCGCAAAGCAATTTGAAATCGGCCGAAATGATGTTCGACTTCTGGAGCCATGCGCCGGAAAGTTTGCATCAGGTCACCATGCTGTTCTCGGACCGGGGCACGCCGGACGGCTACCGCCACATGGATGGCTTCGGCAGCCACACGTATAGCCTGATCAATGCCGACGGCCAGCGCGTGTACGTGAAATGGCACTTCAAGACGCGCCAGGGCATCAAGAATCTGCCTGCCGCGGAAGCGGGCCGCCTGGCCGGTGCCGACCCCGATTACGCCCAGCGCGACCTGTTCGGCGCCATCGAGCGCGGCGATTTTCCCCAGTGGGAAGTCAAGCTGCAGGTGGCGACGCAGGAGCAACTCGATGCATGGGAACAGCGCACGGGCTGGAATCCGTTCGACCTGACGAAAGTGTGGCCGCACGCGGACTTCCCGCTGCTGCCGGTCGGTATTTTCGAGCTGAACCGCAACCCGGACAATTACCATGCGGAAGTCGAGCAGGCAGCCTTTTCGCCGGCCAACGCCGTGCCGGGCATGGGCTACTCGCCGGACAAGATGCTGCAAGGCCGGCTGTTCGCCTACCACGACGCCCAGCTGTACCGGGTCGGCACGAACCACCAGCATCTGCCCGTGAATGCGGCCCGCTGCCCCTTCCACAACCAGCAGCGCGACGGCGGCATGGCGATCCACAATGGCGGCGCGGCACAGAATTACGCAAACGTGGCGGCGGCAGGCAGCGCGCCGCAAGGGCTGGGCCATGGCGAGGGAGCGCTGGCGCTCGATGGCGGTGCGGCGCGCTACGATGGGCGCGGCGTGGAAGACGACTTTACGCAAGCCGGCAATCTGTTCCGTCTGATGTCTGACCAGGCGAAGCAAAACCTGTTCGACAACCTGGCCGGACCCTTGAGTCTGGTGCGGCCGGAAACCTTGCAGCGTCAGCTCGGTCACTTCGACCGGGCCGATGCCGCCTACGGTGCCGGCGTGCGGGCCGCCTTGCAGGCGCGTGGCGTGGCGCTGTAGTGAGTGTTGCAGGCGGAACAATGCTGTTCCGCCTGTTGTTGATGCAGCGCAAATTAGAGCCGGATATCAACTATTGAAAATATTGCCTTGTGGACATATTTGCCGTCCATGCGTAGACTTGACGGTCTGATCTGACTAGAAAGTCTTGCAATATGAATATCGCGAAGCTGTCGGTGCATGGGGACGACCCCACGCTCAAATCCATCCTCGAAGTCTTGCCCACCGATCCGGAACGACAATGGCGCAAGGGCGAGGCGAAGGGCGCGAATCGCGTGCATCTCGATTCCGGCTTCGAAGTGCTGATCGCGCAGGCGCCCAAAGCGCAAGTGTTGCCCTCGCGCATACGCAGCTATCTGGCCGAATGCCGCTCGCGCGGCGTCACGTTCACGATGCCGCGCATCGTGGCCGAGCTGCAACTGGAGTTGAACGGCGACGACACGGTCGATGCGCCGCTCGACCTGTCGCTGACCGACATGCAGCACCTGACGGAAATGGGCATCAGCCTGAGCCTGGTGACGCGTTCCGCCGCAGCCTGATTCCGCTGTAATACCGAAGTGGCCGCCCTGAATGCACGGGCGGCCATTGTTCGTCACGGCTCTTCGAGCTCGACGGCGACCATATTGTCGTCCGGCTTGCGGTCGATCAGCTTGTTGTCGGGATCGATGCCCGCCTTGCCGGGGCGGCTGCCGACGATGACGGTGTAGCTCGCCTCGCGGGCCGTCATGCGCAGGCGTTCGCGCAGCAGCGGATGGCCATTCGCGTCGTCGACGCCGATCTCGATCCAGTCGTGCAGCGGCGCGTCGTGTTCCTCTCCCTGTTCGCCAGCCGTCAATTTTCCCGCCTGCACCTTGAGGGTGACGGCGTACTTGCCATCGCCGCGCTTGGTGGCCGTGGCTGACAGGGCGCGGTTGTCGAACAGCACGATTTTCTCGAACAGGTCGTCGATCAGATAAGCCTGCTCGGGCGGCGTGACCTGGCGCAAGCCGGCAATCAGGGCCGTCACGCTCGCATACGGCGGGCCTTTCTGGCCATGGGTTCTGAGCAGGTCGCGCAGCACGCCGTTGATCTTGTCGTCGCCGATGATATCTTGCAGCAAGTACATGGCCAGGCTGCCCTTGTGGTAGTGGATGTAGGCCTGATTTTCATTCTCGGCCAGCGGCAATTCCTTCTTGCGCTCTTCGCTGCGTCCCATCAGGTATTGATTCAGGTCATAGCGCAGGAAGCGGCGCATCTTGGCCGGCCCCACGGTTTTCTTCATCACCATCAGCGCCGAATATTCGGCCAGGGTTTCACTGAGCACGGTGGCGCCGCGCGTGTTGCCACCCACCAATTGATGCGCCCACCACTGGTGCGCCACTTCATGCGCCGTGATGTAGAACGGATAGTCGATGTCCTTCGGGTTCTTGTCGTCCACCTTGGCGATGAAACCGAGGCCTTCCGAGTACGGAATCGTGTTCGGGAACGACTGCGCGAACGTGGCGTAGCGGGGGAACTCGACGATGCGCAGGATCTTGTGCTGGTAGGGGCCGAAGTTTTTCGTGTAGTACTCGAGCGCTTCCTTGCTGCCACGCACGAAACGATCGAGGTTGTATTCATGTCCCGGCTGGTAATACACGTCGATGGCCACGTCTTGCCAGCGCTCGTGTTTGACGGCATAGCGGGCCGACTGGAACGCGTAGAAATTCAGGATGGGCTGGTCCATCGTGTAATGGAAGTAATGGCGCCCCTTGGCGATCCAGTCGTTGTCCAGCATGCCCGGCGCGATGGCCGTCTGGCCGTCGACCGTGCTGACGGTGGCGTCGAAGTTGATGCGGTCGGCGTCGTTGCTGACGTAATTGTCGGCCAATCCCTTCGCATCGTCGCGCGGCAAGGCCCGTTCGCGCGCCGGCAAGCCGTGTTTCTTGCGGTCGCGCGGATCCGTCAATTCCTGCTGCGGCTGGTAGCCGATGTGCGGCAGCACGGCGTTCGTGAAGAAGGTGCCGTTGGCGACCACGGGCGTGTCCTGGCCCAGGCCGAAGATACCGCGCGGCGCATAGCGGACGTCGAAATCGAGGCCCAGCGTGGCGCCCGGCGCCAGCGGCGCGGCCAGGCGGTAGCTGTAGAAGCCCAGCTTGCCGTCGTCGAGACCGGGATGCACGCGCGCGTCAAAACGCAGGCGCATGGTGGCGGTCGGGTCTTGCTGCACAAAAATGTGGCTGATCGGCAGGCTGGTCTTGTTTTGCAGCAGATAGCGGCCCGTGACGATGAGGCTGCGCTGCGCCGGGTAGATGGCCACGTCGAGTTTCACGTCGGTGATTCTCGGCTGCGGCGTGGCGGCAAACTTGCGGTACTGGCGCTCGATGCTGGCGCGGTCCGCATCGCGGGAAAATTCGGACTGGTAATCGTTGGCCACGTGGAAAACGTAGAACAGCACGCCGCCGGCGAAGACGAAGATCAGGGCGCCGCCGGCAAAGCTGGCCAGCACGCCGTGCGTGAGGCCGTGGCGCGCCAGGCGCAGGCGGATGCGCCAGCTGTCCTGTGCGCCGCGGGGCCAGAACAGCAGCGACAGCACCGTCAGCATGACGGCCGCGCCGCTCCAGTACAGCAAGTACCAGCGCTCGCGCAACACAAAGTGGCCGGCGCCGTTCATGGCCGAATACACGACTTCCGGCGTGCTGCCGTACAGCAGCAGCGGGTCGCCCAGGCCCAGCGAGGAAAAGCTGATGCTGGCGATGTGGTACAGAATCATGGCGAAATACGCGAGGTATTTCTGATTGATCAGCACCTGCACGAAGATGGCCAGCACGGCGACGAGCGCATAGTAGGGCAGGTGCGACAGGAACAGCGATTCCAGGTACAGGCCGGGGTCGAGGCGGTAATAGCCCTTGAAAACCTGGATCGACATGCCGCACAGCATGATGACCAGGCTCAGCAAGGTTTGCAGGCCGACCAGCGCCAACAGCTTCGACAGCAGGGGCAGCCAGTTCGGCACGGGCAGGGCGTCGAGCATCAGATACGTGCCCGCTTCCCGTTCGCGCCACACCAGCTCGCCCGCGTAGAAGGTGGTAATGATCAGCATGAACAGGGCGAACGAGGCGCTGACCATGTCCAGCACCTTTTCCGTCACGGGATAGGTATTCGTGCCGTACATGGAACCCATGTCCAGCGCGCCCGCATACATGGTCAGCACGCCGGCCAGCACGATGACGACAAAATAGATGTTCTTGATGGTTTCGCGCAGGTTCAGCCAGCTCATCTTGAGAAGCAGGGCTGCCAGGTTGCGCTGCGCGAAGTCGGGCGTTTCCTGCGTGGATAGCGAGGCGTTCGACAGGCGCTGCGGCGCCTCGCCCTCGCTGCGGCGCCTGGTGGCGCCCGCGTCCGTCGTCGCATGGAACTGGAAGCGCCAGTAGCCGAGCAGCAAGGCCACGAGGGCGAAGCCGGACCAGATGGCGCGGTTCAGCAGGTACACGCCTTCCAGGGTCACCAGGCGCGTGTTGCGCTCCGCGTTCGGCCAGTATTCCGTCAGGCGTATCAGCGCCGTGGTGCCGAAGGGGTCGATCAGGGCGGCCAGGGTCTTGTAGTCGAGGTCGCGCGCCAGCGACGGCGCCACCAGGTAGCCGATCAGCATGACTACCGAGCTGATGTACACGGGCAGCATGCGCCGCGTGAGGGCCGCGATGACGAAGAAGATGGCGCCGAAGATGAACAGGTTCGGCAGCAGGGTAAATACATACGGCATCAGGTAGGCGAGCGCCCGTTGCGGGCCCAGCCGTTCCGGGTCGATGCCGGGCAGCCAGGCGCCCAGCCAGGCACCGATGACGATGCTGGAAAACACCACGGCCAGCACCAGATAGGCGCCGAGGAATCGGCCGAATACGTACTGGTATTTCTTGATCGGCGCGCTGAAGAAGAAATGCTGCATGCCGTATTCGAAATCCTGCTGCACCGAGCGGCCCATCATGGCGGCCACCACCACGGCGCCGAAACAGCCCAGCAGGCTGCACGTGAACGCCAGCGAGCGCGGCGCGTTGATCAGGAATTTGCCGCCGAAACTGATGCTCGCTTCCTTGAAGACGCCGCCGGCGGCCGCCATCCACAGCATGGCCAGCGCCAGGAACATGGCGAAATACACCCAGGTGGACAGCAGCTTAAGCCGCTGTCGCGCTTCAAAGCGGGCGATGGCAAACATGGCCGTCCCCTCAGTCGCACTGCTGGGCGACGCGGTGGCGCCCGGCAATGGTGGCGAAATACAGGTCTTCCAGGTCGCCGATGGCTTCCTCGAAGCCGTCGCCCGGGTCGTCGTCGCTGTAGACGTGGATCAGGGTACGGCCCGACAGCAAGCGCGTGGAAATGACGGCGTGGCGCTGCTGGAAGCTGGCCAGCTCTTTCTTGTCGACAAAGCGCGCCCAGATCTTGCAGCTGACTTCGTCAATCAGTTCCTGGGTCTTGCCGCACAGCAGCAAATGGCCCTTGTTGATGATGGCCATGTTGGCGCACAGGTCGGCCACGTCGGACACGATGTGGGTCGACAGGATCACCGTCTTGTCTTCGCCGATGTCGGACAGCAAGTTGTGAAAGCGCACGCGCTCCTGCGGGTCGAGGCCGGCCGTCGGCTCGTCGACGATGATCAGCTTCGGGTCGCCCAGCAGGGCTTGCGCGATGCCGAAGCGCTGGCGCATGCCGCCGGAAAAGCCGCCCAGGCGCTGGTGGCGCACATCGAACAGATTGGTTTGCTGCAACAGCCCGTCGACGACTTCGCGCCGGCGCGCCCGCTGCGACAAGCCTTTTAACATGGCGAAGTGGTCGAGCAGCTCGTAGGCCGTCACTTTCGGGTACAGGCCGAAGTCTTGCGGCAGATAACCGAGCATGCGGCGGATTTCGTCCTTGTCGTCGAGCACGTCGTAGTCGCCGAAGAAGATCGAGCCGGAATCGCATTCCTGCAAGGTGGCCAGGGTGCGCATCAGGGTCGACTTGCCGGCGCCATTCGGGCCCAGCAAGCCGAACATGCCCGGCGGTATCGTCAGCGAAACGTTGTCCAGCGCCACTACGCCATTCGCGTAGGTCTTCGACAATTTGCGGATCTGCAATTCCATACAACTCCTAACTCATGCGTTGCTGCCCGATGCGACAGGGCTACTCTATGCTGGCATTGTATTGAATTTAAGACGTACTGGGCAGTTGCATGCGATACACGGCATTTTCGCGTGCCCAGAGTGCAGCCGGGCGGGGTGGATGGTGCCCCCGCCACGCACCTAATTGCGGAACAACACGGATTCGCGATTGAACCACCAGCGGCACAGCATCAGCAGCGCGCCCGCGATCACCGTGGTCGACGCCAGGATCACGCCGAACATGCGGTAGTCCATGGTGCCCTTGACCAGTTCCTTCATCGCCAGCGACACATTCGTCAGCGGCACCATGGCCCATATCCAGTTCAGCTCGACGCCGGGCAGCATGGCCGCCACCGTGGGCAGGATGACGAACAGCATCAGCGGCGTGATCATGCCGGCCGCTTCCTTGTAGCTTTTCGCGTAGATCGAGATCGACAGCAGCAGCGAGGCAAAAATGGCGGCCGTCGGCACCAGCATCAGGGTCACCATGGCCAGGTCGGGCAAGCCGATGCTGCGCACCATGACGGCCATGTTGCCTTCGAGCGAACTGCCGAAGATGGCCAGCAGGGCGCCCATGCTGCCCACCATCAGCACGGCCGAGGTCATGCCGACGGTAAACAGCACGAGGAACTTGGCCACCACGATGGCGCTGCGCGGCACGGGGGCCAGCAGCAGGGTTTCCAGGGTGCCCCGTTCCTTTTCGCCCGCGCCCAGGTCGATGGCCGGGTACATGGCCGCCGTCAGGCATACCATCAGCAGCAGATATGGCAGCATGCCGCCGACGATGGCGCCCATCTGCTCGCGCTCGTTGGCCGTCGATTGCTTGTCGAGCACGATGGGATGCAGGGCAAAGGCCAGCTGGGCCGGGCTCAGGTTCAGGGCCGACAGCGCGTTTTCGCGCAGGCTGGCGTTGTACGCCTCGACGATCTCGCGCACCCGCTGCTGGGTCACGTCGACCGTGCTGGCGCTGTTGTAATGCAGGATGACCTTGGCTTGCTGCTGTTGCTGCAGCGCTTCTTCAAAATGAGGCGGGATGACGACGGCAAACTTGATGCTGTCGTCGCCGATGGCACGGCGGATGTCGCCCTCGCTGGCCAGCGGCACTTCGCGCAGGTTGTGTTGCTGCGCAAAACGCGCGCTCAATCCCGGTGAATGGTCCTTGCCGAACAGCGCGTAGCGCATTTCCGCCGTTTTCGCGTTCTTGAACATATTGCTTGAAACATAAGCGAAGCCGCCAAAGATCAGCGGCATGGCAAAGATGGGGATGAGGATGGTGAAGATCAGCGTCTTGCGGTCGCGCGTGAGTTCCAGCAACTCTTTCAGATAAATGGTCCACATAGCTCAAGCTCCCTGGTTGATGACGCTGACAAAGGCGTCGTACAAGTCCGTGCTGCCGCCCAGGTGGCGCAGTTCGTTGACCGTGCCATTGAAGGCGGTGGTGCCGCGGTTGATGATGCAGACGCGGTCGCACAGCTTTTCCACCTCGTGCAGGTGGTGCGTGGAAAAGATCAGCGGCACGCGCAGCGCCTTGTAGCTGGCGATGAAGTCGAGCAGGATCTTGGCCGACATCACGTCGAGGCCCGTCGTCGGCTCGTCGAGGATCACCACCTGCGGCTCGTGCACGACGGTGCGGGCGATCGCGCACTTCTGTTTCATGCCCGTCGACAGCTGATCGGCCCGCTTGCCGCCGTACTCTTCCATGTGCAGCAGGGCAAACAGTTCATCGCAGCGGCGTTTCAGCTTGTCGGCCGGCATGCCATGCAGGCGGCCAAAGTATTCCACGTTCTCGCGCGCCGTCAGGCGGCCGTACAAGCCCGTCGAACCGGACAGGAAGCCGATGCTCTGGCGCGCCACCAGCGGTTGCTGCAAGACATCGACGCCGTTGACGAGGGCGCTGCCCGCGTCCGCCTGCAAGGCCGTCGACAGCAGACGCAGGGTGGTCGTCTTGCCGGCGCCATTCGGCCCCAGCAGGCCCAGCACTTCGCCCGGGGCGCAGCTGAAACTGACGTCGCGCACGGCGTGGAACCAGCCCTCGTGTTCGCGCGGATCGCTGACGTGCACGCCCTTGCCCTTGTGGGGCGGCATGCGGAAACGTTTTGCCAGGTGTTTGACCTCAATCATGTGCATCATCCATTCAATGGTGAAGAACGAGAGTAGCATGCAAAAAATGTAACTTGCAAGGTGGAAATATCGTTTGGTCTATTGAAAAAAACAGCATCTTCATGCAAGCTGGCCCGGTGGGCGCCGCGGACGGCGCGGGAGAGCGCAATGCAAACGATCGATCAGGCAATGCAGGACAAGGTACTGGCCGTGGCCCGTGCCGGCATGACCAGTGCCGAAGCCATCGGTTTCTTCCGCGTCAGCCTGGGGCTGTACTACCTGGCCGGCCTGATGACGGAGGAAACCCTCGATTTCAAGCAGATCGACGCGAAGTACAACCGTTTTATCTACCACTCGATAGGTGGCGGGCACAGCATCGCCAGCGTGCTGCAGTTCATGAGCGGCGAGAAAGTCTTGCGCGTGCTGCAATCGGAGCGTTTCCTCGCCGCGTTTGCCCAGCACTGCCCGGACATCCCCGTCGACAGCATTTCCTTCCTGATCTCACTGAACCTGGGCGTGGCGAAAAGCCTGTCCGGCCTGGACGCCGTCGGCCCCGTGGTGGACTGGATTGAGCAGGAAAAAGCGCGCACAAGTCAATAAAGCCCCGATCCCCCTGCGCGCGGCGTGGGGACGGCTGGCCGCTATCGTCCTATAATTCATGTTTTCCCTGACATGAATAGCCACGATGACCGCAAACCGCCATTTTGACCCCCTGGATCGTTTGATTGTTGGCGCCGACAAGGCCTTGCGCGTCATGGCGGGCGTGGCCTCGGCCTCGCGCCCCACGCCGGCCGCGCATGCGCCCGATGCGGAACTGAGCCCGGCCGAGCAGCGCCACAGCGCCGGCTTGATGCGCGTCAACCATGTGGGCGAAGTGTGCGCGCAAGCCCTGTATAACTCGCAGGCGCGCTATGCGCACAGCCCGGCCATCCGCGCCCAGTTCGACGAAGCGGGACGCGAAGAGGAAGACCACCTGGCCTGGACGGCGCAGCGCCTGACGGAGCTGGGCTCGCGTCTGAGCCTGCTCAATCCCCTGTGGTACGCCGGTTCGTTTGCGCTGGGCACCATCGCCGCGCGCATGGGCGACGGCCGCAGCCTGGGTTTTGTGGTGGAAACGGAACGCCAGGTGGAAGCGCACCTGGCCAGCCACCTGGAGGAATTACCGCCGCAGGACGCCAAGTCGCGCGCCATCGTCAAGCAAATGGCCATCGACGAAGTGGAACACGGCGCCGCCGCCCAGCGACTGGGCGCCATCGACACCCCGGCGCCCGTGAAGGCGCTGATGGGCATCATGGGGAAAATGATGACCAAAACGGCTTACTATATTTAAAATAAAGGCACTTTGAAGAGCGCCTTTTTCATGCGTGCCTGAGCCGCGAAACGTCTGACAAAACCGTAGCGAGCGGAAGGGAGAGGTGGTCGAGAAGCGCAACCGTACTTTAGTACGGTGAGCATCGCAGGCCGCCTATACCGACGCGCAGTAGGTTTGGTCAGGCGCTTTCTTCGATGATTTCGAAGGAATGCGTAATTTCCGCCGTTTTCGCCAGCATGATCGACGCCGAGCAATATTTGTCATGCGACAAGGCTACAGCCCGCTCCACGGCCGTCGGTTTCAGGGCCTTGCCCCGCACCGTGAAGTGAAAGTGGATCTTGGTAAAGACTTTCGGATCGGTGTCGGCGCGGTCGGCCTTCAGGGTCACTTCGCAGCCACTGACGGCTTCGCGTCCCCGTTTCAGGATCAGCACTACGTCATAGGCAGTGCAGCCGCCCGTGCCCAGCAAGACCATTTCCATGGGGCGTGGCGCCAGGTTGTGGCCGCCGCCATCGGGCGCGCCATCCATGGTCACCAGGTGGCCGGAACCCGTTTCTGCCCGAAAACTCATGCCCGACGGGCCATTCCAGCTGACTTTGCATTCCATCGTACTCTCCGAAAATTGTAAGCGTTTTGTATTGTAATAGAGGAATGCCCATCCATGTGCCGGCCGCCGGGCCGCAGCCGGCCTCGATTGCGGCTTGACGCGGCAAGGCAAAGCCGCTTATACTTGTCGGCTTTCCGTTCGCTCAGGAAAAGTAAATAAGGCAGAGTCCGAACAGCAACATCGTCGGAACCACCATTTGAGCGTGTAATCTATTAGGAAGTCAACATGAAAACATTTTCCGCTAAAGGACATGAAGTCCAGCGCGATTGGTTCGTGGTTGACGCGACGGACAAAGTCCTCGGACGTGTTGCCAGCGAAGTGGCACTCCGACTGCGCGGCAAACACAAACCAGAATTTACTCCTCACGTCGATACCGGCGACTTTATCGTCGTCATCAACGCAGGCAAACTGCGTGTGACCGGTACCAAAGCTACTGAGAAAATTTACTACCGTCACTCTGGCTATCCAGGCGGCATCTACGAAACCAACTTCCAGAAAATGCAACAGCGTTTTCCAGGTCGCGCGCTTGAGAAAGCGGTCAAAGGCATGCTGCCTAAAGGCCCACTCGGCTACGCAATGATCAAGAAGCTGAAAGTGTACGCGGAAGGTTCCCATCCGCACGCTGCTCAGCAACCTAAAGCACTTGTTCTCTAAGGAACTGACATGATCGGTAATTACAATTATGGAACCGGCCGTCGCAAAAGTGCAGTGGCTCGGGTTTTTATCAAAGTTGGCACAGGCTTGATCGTTGTTAACGGCAAACCAGCAAACGAATACTTTTCGCGCGAAACGGGTCTGATGGTCATCCGTCAACCACTGGAACTGACCGGCAATGTCGAGCGTTTCGACATCAAAGTCAACGTCCATGGCGGCGGTGAGTCGGGCCAGGCTGGTGCAGTTCGTCACGGCATCACCCGCGCTCTGATCGACTACGATGCAGCGTTGAAACCGGAACTGGCGAAAGCCGGCTTCGTTACCCGCGATGCACGTGAAGTCGAGCGTAAAAAAGTTGGTCTGCGCAAAGCACGTCGCGCAAAGCAATTCTCGAAGCGTTAATTTCTACGCTACAGCACCTTCCGGGGTGCTGGTCGAAAAGCCGCTGGACTTTGGTCCCGCGGCTTTTTTGCATTTCAGCGTGACTCGGCGTTGCGCTGTAAAATACGCGGAAAACCCGCAGGGGTAGCGTTTCCCCTCATCTTTATGCAATCTATACACAAGGAAAGAACATGATCAAAGTTGGCATCGTCGGCGGCACTGGATACACGGGCGTGGAATTGCTGCGCTTGCTCGCTACCCATCCAGATGTCGAGTTGACGGCGATTACCTCGCGCAAGGAAGATGGCTTGCCCGTTGCTGACATGTATCCTTCCCTGCGCGGCCATGTCAAACTGGCGTTTTCCTCGCCGGACAAGGCCAACCTGGAACAGTGCGACGTGGTCTTCTTTGCCACGCCGCATGGCGTTGCCATGGCGCAAGCACCAGCCCTGCTGGCCGCCGGCGTGAAAGTGATCGACCTGGCCGCCGACTTCCGCCTGAAAGACCAGGCCAAGTTCGAGCAGTGGTACAAGATTCCCCACACGGCCCCTGAACTGATCGAACAGGCCGTGTACGGCTTGCCGGAACTGAACCGCGAAGACATCAAGCAAGCCAAGCTGATCGCCAACCCCGGTTGCTACCCGACCACCATGCAGCTGGGCTTTTACCCGCTGCTGAAAGCTGGCCTGGTCAACGCGGGTGGCTTGATCGCCGACTGCAAGTCGGGCGTGTCCGGCGCCGGCCGCAAGGCGGAAATCGGCATCCTGTTCTCGGAAAGCAGCGACAGTTTCAAGGCCTACGGCGTGGCCGGCCACCGCCACCTGCCGGAAACGACGGCGCAACTGCAGCGTTTCACGGACGAGAAAGTGGCGCTGACCTTCACGCCGCACCTGGTGCCGATGATCCGCGGTATGCATTCGACCCTGTACGCGCAGCTGAACAAGGATGTCAGCAATGAGGAATTGCAAGCCTTGTTCGAAGAGCAATACAAGGACGAGCCGTTCGTCGACGTGATGCCATTCGGCTCGCACCCGGAAACCCGCTCCACGCGCGGCTCGAACATGCTGCGCCTGGCCTTGCATCGTCCAGAAGGCGGCAACACCGTCATCGTGCTGGTGGTGCAGGACAATCTGGTCAAGGGCGCGTCGGGCCAGGCCGTGCAGTGCATGAACTTGATGTTTGGCTTGAAAGAAACGGCCGGTTTGCAACACATCGCTGTGATGCCGTAACGATACGCGACGGTGCTTGCGCGGGTCCGGCGCCTTTTTGCCGGACCTGTGATAAATTGGACTGCCACCTACCCCGACAGGATGACGTTCATGTTCGAGCGCAACGCGAAAAATCCCATCGACACCTTGATCGGCGCTTCCACGCGGATCGAGGGCGACTTGCTGTTTTGCGGCGGCTTGCGCATCGATGGCCATGTGCGCGGCAACGTCACGGGCGAGCCGGGCGAGCCCACGTATATAGTGCTGGGCGAGGCGGGCCGCATCGATGGCGAAGTGCGTTGCTCGAGCCTGGTTGTCAGTGGCGAGATCAATGGCCCCGTGTATGTGTCCGAAATGCTTGAAATCCAGCCAAAAGCCCGCATTGTAGGAGAGGTCTATTACAAGGTGCTGGAAATGCACAGCGGTGCATTGGTGCAAGGCAAGCTCAGTCGGCACGATAGCGCCGACCCGGTGCTGCACTTGGCCGTGTCGGAAATGTGAGCAGGAACAACACCGTCCAGCCGCATCAGCGGTGGCCGCAGCGCGACTTGCGCCAACAGTCTATAATGACTTAATGTTTTCTAGTAGGAGTGCCTGATATGAATGCCGTCGCTGAAATGCAAGATGTGATCCCTTCCCCTATTATCTTTACCGATAGCGCCGCTGAAAAAGTCGCGCAGCTGATCGAAGAAGAAGGCAATCCCGACCTGAAATTGCGCGTCTTCGTGCAGGGCGGCGGCTGCTCCGGTTTCCAGTATGGCTTCACCTTCGACGAAATCGTCAACGAAGATGACACCACCATGGTCAAGAACGGCGTCCAGCTGTTGATCGATTCCATGAGCTACCAGTACCTGGTCGGCGCGGAAATCGACTACAAGGATGACCTGGAAGGCGCGCAGTTCGTGATCAAGAATCCGACAGCCACGTCCACCTGCGGTTGCGGTTCCTCGTTCTCGGTATAAGCACACCTGAGAAAACGCCCATGGCGGCGTTGCATTGCCTCGCCGTACTATTCGTACTGTCTTCGGCAATGCGCCTTGCCCTGAACGTTTTTCAGGCGCGCCGGTTTGCCGGCGCAGTATCAAAATAGCGGATCGATGATCCGCTATTTGTGTTTCTGAAGCACTCCTTCTCTTTCAGCGCGGATACAGCGCGCCCAGTACCCTCAGCCCCTGCGCTCCCGTCACGGCCGGCAGATTGCCCGGCTTGCGCTGCGTAAAGCGCCAGGCTAGCCAGGCAAAGGCCAGCGCCTCGACCTGGCTGGGTGCCACGCCCAGCGCTGCCGTCGATTCCACTGCCATGCCCGGCAATGCACGGGCCAGCGCCGCCATCAGGCTGGCGTTCTGCGCGCCGCCGCCACACACGTATACCGTTTCCGCCTGCGCCCCGTCGCGTAGGATGGCGTGCGCCAGGCTGGTGGCCGTCAGCTGAGTCAACGTCGCCTGCACGTCGGCGGGCAGGGCGGCTGGATGGCCGGCCAGCTTGGCGTTCAGCCAGTCGGCATGGAACAGGTCGCGTCCTGTGCTTTTCGGCGCCGGCAAGTCAAAATACGGATCGTCGAGCAATTCCGCCAGCAGGGCAGGGATGACCTGGCCTGTCGCTGCCCAGGCGCCGTTGGCGTCGTAGGGTTGGCCCCGTTGTTGCAAGACCCAGCCATCCATCAGTGCATTGCCGGGGCCCGTGTCGTAGCCCGTCACGGTGCCGTCCGCGTGCAGCACGCTGATATTGCTGATGCCGCCGATATTGGCCAGCACGCGCGTGTGGCCGGGCACATTGAAAATGGCCTGGTGAAAGGCGGGCACCAGCGGCGCGCCCTGGCCGCAGGCCGCCACGTCGCGGCTGCGCAAGTCGGCAATGACGTCGATGCCCGTCAGTTCGGCCAGCAGGGCCGGATTGTTCAACTGGCGCGTAAAACCCAGCTCGGGGCGGTGGCGAATGGTCTGGCCATGTGCGCCGATGGCGGCGATGGCGTCCGGGCCGATGCCCGCATTGTTCAGGAGCATAGCGACGCAGTCGGCGTAATGGCGCACGAGCTGGTTTGCCGCCAGCGCTTCGCGTTCGATTTCATTCTGGCCGGCACTTTGCAAGGCCATCAGGTCGTCGCGCAGGCTGGCGGGAAAGGGAATGTAGGCGTCGCCCAGGCTGCGTGTGCCGCCATCGTCGGAAAAGTCGACCAGCGCGCCGTCAACGCCATCGAGGCTGGTGCCAGACATCAGGCCGATATACAGCATGGGTTTTCCTTGAGTACGTAAGTGATGGGATGCATTGTGCCGCATTTTCCTGTTCACATAAAACAAAGGCACCGGCCATCTGCATGGGCGGTGCCTTTATATGTTGCCCGAAGGCAGTGTTGCTTAGCGCGAAGCCAGTGCCGTGTCGTTCGGACGCAGCAGGGTGAAGCGGTGCATCATGTCGGCCGATACCATGCGGAAGCGGCTCAGCTCGGCGGCCGTCAATGGCGCCTGGGCTTGTACGTTCAGCTTGCTTGGATCTTGTGCCACGCCGCCGACGCGGAATTCATAGTGCAAATGGGCGCCCGTGGACCAGCCGGTGGTGCCGACGTAGCCGATCACATCGCCCTGGCTGACTTTTTGACCTTTTTTCAGGCCCGAAGCGAAGCGGCTCATGTGGGCATAGGCGGTGCTGTAGTTGGCCCAGTGTTTCAGGACAACAACATTGCCATAGCCGTTTTGGCTGCCGACGGAGTCGACCACGCCATCGCCCGAAGCGCGGATAGGCGTACCCGTTGCTGCAGCGAAATCGATGCCTTTGTGCGCTTTCCAGTTGCCGGAAATCGGGTGCACGCGCATGGAGAAGCCGGACGAGATGCGGGAGAATTCGAGGGGGGATTTCAGGAAGGCTTTTTTGAGGGACTTGCCGTCGAAGCTGTAGTAACCGCCGCCTTGCTTGCTGGCTGGGTCTTCGAACCAAACGGACTGGTAAGTCGTGCCGCGGTTGGTGAATTCACCGGCCAGGATGCGGCCCGCTCGGACGAATTCGCCATCTTGCCAGAATGTTTCGTAGACAACATTAAACGAGTCGCCGCGTTTCAGGTCGGAGCGGAAGTCGATATTGGTGGAGAACATTTCCACGATTTGCGCGGAAATCGAGTCTGGCAGGCGGGTGCCGTCCAGGCTGGAGTCGGTGGCGGCGAACAGGGTGGAAGTAATCTTGCGCGCGTGCATTTCAACGCGGCGTTCCAGCTGGGCTGCCACTTCCGTGGCCACGAACTTGTCGCCCTTGCGGGTGATCAAGATGTTCTTGACCGATTTGTCCGTGCCGTCGACGAGAGTGGCGCGCATCCAGTTGAGGTCGCCGTTTTCGGTCGTTTGCGCTTGCACGCGCTTGCCCGATTTCAGCAACATCACGCCGCGCGCGATCTTGTCGGTTTTAATGAAATTGGCAGCCGCCTGATCATCCACGCCGAGACGGGTCAGCAGGGTGGCGAGGGTATCGCCAGCGCGGACTTTTTCTTCGTGGGTGAAATTCTGGTCTACCTGTTCCATCGCGGAAATTTGCGAGGCGAGATCAGGCATTTCCAGGTTTTGGGCGATGGACGTGACCGGCAAGTCCGATGCGTCGGGCGCCATGGGCGACACAGCGACCGCGCCGAAGGCGGCCACGGCGAGCAGCACCGCGGACGCACCAATAATGCGTGCCTTGCGGGTCGTCGTCAGCTGTGTGTACAAGCGTGAGCCTGTGATTTTATGTATAGGGTTCATGCAATCAGTTAAAATTTGCCCTTGAACGTGACCTGAGCTAGCGCTCTTTGTTATTGTTATTTTGATTCGTTTTCATACGGCAAGATTGATGGGATCGAGCATTATAACAAACTCCGCAAACCTACTACCATTTTGAGATCTACAGTCAAATTTTATGGAAATCAACACCACCGCATCGCCTACAAAGGCTAACGCCGCTCAGACCGCGCTTCCGCTGTCTGACAGAGTACAAGAAGCCCTCGCGATTACCAAGCGTGGCGTCGACGAACTATTGATCGAAAGCGAATTTGCGCAAAAATTAGCACGCTCCGAGAAAACCGGTGTTCCGCTGCGCATCAAACTGGGCCTGGACCCGACCGCACCCGACTTGCATCTGGGCCACACTGTCGTGCTGAACAAGATGCGCCAGCTGCAAAACCTCGGCCATCAAGTCATTTTCCTCATTGGCGACTTCACGTCCATGATCGGCGACCCTTCGGGCCGCAACGTCACGCGCCCGCCATTGACCAAGGAACAGATCGAGATTAACGCGATGACGTATTTCGCGCAAGCATCTTTAGTGCTGGACGCCAGCAAGACGGAAATCCGTTATAACTCCGAGTGGTGCGATCCGCTGGGCGCGCGCGGCATCATCCAGCTCGCTTCCCACTACACGGTGGCGCGCATGATCGAGCGCGACGACTTCACCAAGCGCTTCCAGGGCGGCATTCCTATTTCCGTCCATGAATTCCTGTACCCGCTGATGCAAGGCTACGACTCGGTGGCCCTGAAATCGGATCTGGAACTGGGCGGCACGGACCAGAAGTTCAACCTGCTGGTGGGCCGCGAACTGCAAAAGCAGTACGGACAGGAGCAGCAGTGTATTTTGACCATGCCGCTGCTGGAAGGTTTGGACGGCGTGGAAAAAATGTCCAAGTCGAAGAATAACTACATCGGCATCACGGAACCGGGCAACACCATGTTCGCCAAGCTGATGAGCATTTCCGACGTCATGATGTGGCGCTACTACGAGCTGCTGTCGTGGCGCTCGATCGCCGAACTGGCCCAGCTGAAGCGCGAAGTCGAGGAAGGCCGCAATCCGCGCGACGCCAAGGTTGCGCTGGCGCAAGAGATCGTCGCCCGCTTCCACTCGCAGCAGGCGGCCGAAGATGCGCTGGCCGACTTCGTCAACCGCTCGAAGGGCGGCATCCCCGACGATATCCCGGAAGTGAGTCTCGCTGGCGCACCGCTGGGCATCCCGCAATTGCTCAAGCAAGCCGGTCTGTGCCCATCCACGTCGGAAGCCATGCGCAAGATCGACCAGGGCGGCGTGCGCATCGACGGCACCGTCATCAGCGACAAGGGCCTGCAAGTGGAAGCCGGTCAGTTCGTCTTGCAAGTTGGCAAGCGCAGCTTTGCGCGCGTCACCTTGACGGCATGATCGCGCTGCTGCAGAGAGTTACGCAGGCCAAGGTCGATGTCGATGGCGCCACCATCGGCGCCATCGACGCCGGGCTGATGGTGCTCGTGTGCGCCGAGCGGGGCGATACGGAGAAGGAAGCGGACGCCTTGCTGACCAAGTTGCTCGGCTACCGCGTGTTTGCCGACGAGGCGGGCAAGATGAACCGCAGCGTCACGGACGTGGCCGGCGGCTTGCTGCTGGTGCCGCAGTTCACCCTGGCGGCCGACACCAAGTCCGGCACGCGCCCGTCGTTTACGCCGGCCGCCGCGCCGCAGGACGGCTTGCGCCTGTTCACGCATTTCGTGGACCAGGCGCGCAGCCGCCATGCGGCCGTGCAAACGGGGCAGTTCGGTGCCGACATGCAGGTGTCGCTCACCAATGACGGCCCCGTCACATTCTGGCTGCAAGTGAACGCCAAATAAGCGTCAAACAATAACTATAAAGAGGAGCAAGCGATGAAATTGTGGAGCGAGACGTTTCGTGATGGCGGCCTGATGCCGGCCGACTATGCTTTTGCCGAGATCGATCCGGCCAGCCGCGTGCGCCTCGCCGGCAACCGCAATCCCCATCTGGCCTGGGACGATGTGCCCAACGGCACCGAGTCGCTGGCCCTGTTCTGCATCGACCCCGATGCGCCGCAAGACGCCAGCCTGGCCAACCGCGATGACCAGGCCCTGCCGCTGACGGCGCTGCGCGGCGACTTTTATCACTGGAGCTTGCTCGATATTCCCATCAGCATGCGCGTGATTGCCGCCGGTGAATTTTCCAGCGGCATCACGCCGCGCGGCAAGGCGGCCGCTACTGGGCTGCGCCAGGGCATCAACGACTACACGGGCTGGTTTGCCGGCGATGCCGCCATGGCCGGCGATTACTACGGCTATGACGGCCCGTGCCCGCCGTGGAATGACGAGCGCATCCACCACTATATTTTCCGCCTGTACGCGCTCGACGTGCCGCAGCTGGCCTTGCCCGAGCGTTTCACGGGACAGCAAGCCCATGCCGCCTTGTACGGCCACATCCTCGACGAAGCCCAGCTCGTCGTCGCCTATTCGCTCAATCCCGAGTTGGCACTTACTCTGAAGAAATAACGCATGAGCACCACGATTTTATTGATACGCCATGGCGAGACGGCCTGGAATGCGGGCCGCCGCCTGCAGGGCCATATCGACATCGCCTTGAACGAGGCGGGCCTGGCGCAAGCGGCCGCGCTGGGGCAGGCGCTGGCGGACGAACCGCTGGCCGCCATCATCGCCAGCGATCTGCAGCGCGCGCAGCAGACGGCGCAAGCCGTGGCCGACGTGAACAAGCTGCCAGTGCAGACTGACCCCTTGCTGCGCGAGCGCTGCTATGGCGCTTTCGAAGGCTTGTTGTATGCGGACATCGCCGCGCGCTATCCGCACGAGTATGCGCAATGGCAATCGCGCCAGATCGACGCCGTGATGCCGTCTGGCGAGCGCCAGGCCGAAAGTTTCCGCCAGTTCTATGCGCGCGCAAACGGCGCCATCGCCCGCTGGGCGCAGCAGCATGACGGCCAGACGATCGCCATCGTGGCCCACGGCGGGGTGCTCGAGTGCGCTTACCGCGAGGCGGTCGGCATGACGCTCGACAGTCCGCGCGACTTCCAGGTCAAAAATGCCAGCGTCAACCGTTTTTCTTACGCCGACGGCAAGCTGCATTTGGTGCACTGGGGAAATGTCGAGCACCTGAGCGCGCCCGCGATGGACGAGCTGGGCTAAGCGGGCTCATCGCCACTCTGACGCACTGAGCTAAAAAAATAGTGCTTATTAAATAGGCAGGGAATCGGTTAAAATAGCAGGTTCCTCCGTCCATTCCAGGTTCCTCAGTGCAAATCGGCCCTCACATTCTGCGCAATAACGTTTTCGTCGCTCCCATGGCCGGCGTGACGGATCGGCCTTTCCGCCAGTTGTGCAAGCAGTTGGGTGCCGGCTACGCCGTGTCGGAGATGGCGGCGTCGAATCCGCGCCTGTGGGCGACGGAAAAAAGCGCGCGCCGCACGGACCATGAAGGTGAAATGGAGCCGAAAGCCGTGCAAATCGCCGGCGCCGATCCGCAAGACCTGGCCGACTGCGCCAAGTTCAATGTGGACCGGGGCGCACAGATCATCGACATCAACATGGGTTGCCCCGTGAAAAAGGTGTGCAACAGCTGGTGCGGTTCGGCCCTGTTGCAAGATGAAAGCCTGGTCGAAAAGATATTGCACGCCGTCGTCAACGCCGTCGACGTGCCCGTCACCCTGAAATTTCGCACGGGCTGGAACCGTTCCAACAAGAATGCCCTGACCATCGCCCGCATCGCCGAGCAAGCCGGCATCCAGATGCTGACCTTGCACGGCCGCACGCGTGCCGATGGCTACAAGGGCGATGCCGAATATGAAACCATTGCCGCCGTGAAAGCATCGGTGGGCATCCCCGTGGTGGCCAATGGCGACATTACCAGTCCGGAAAAGGCCCGCTTTGTGCTCGATCAAACGGGCGCCGATGCCGTCATGATCGGCCGCGCGGCGCAGGGCAGGCCGTGGATTTGTCGCGAGATCGACCATTTCCTGCGCACCGGCACTTTGCTGCCGGCGCCGTACGTGGATGAAGTGCGCACCCTGATGGACGAGCATTTGCGCGCCCATTACGCGTTTTACGGTGAATTTCTCGGCGTGCGCACGGCGCGCAAGCACATCGGCTGGTATGTGAAGGACCTGGAAGGCGGCGAAGCGTTCCGCCAGCAAATGAACTTGCTGGAGTCGACGGATGCGCAATTGCTGGCCGTCGATCAATTTTTTGAGTCGCAATGGAAATTTGGCGAACGGTTACAATACCGCCTCTCCGAATCCAGTGAAAGTGGCCTGATCGATGCGATCAAACCTGCGGCCACGGCAGCATAAGCAGATAGCAAGGCAGTGGTATAAGTTATAAGCAATAGTGATCAGCAAGAGTGATAAGAAGTACAAGGGCGAGCGCCTATACAGAGCGTCATGCAATATTAATTACAACATCAAGGCAAGAGGGCAGCACGCGGACCGCATGAGCGACGCGGCACCGGATGGCCAGATGTTCAGCCGGTTGAAGCATACAAATGAGCAAAGAAAGCATTCAGGAAGTCGTACAGAAAAGTCTAGAAGATTACTTCAATGACCTGGGCGAACAGCAAGCATCGAATATCTACGACATGGTCGTGTTGACCGTGGAAAAGCCCATCCTGGAAGTCGTGATGACACGCGCCGATGGCAACCAGTCGCACGCCGCGCAGATGCTGGGCATCAACCGCAATACCCTGCGCAAGAAATTGCAGGAGCACGGTTTGCTGTAATGCCGGCATGCAAGTGACGCCAAGATTTGAATCCGCCGCAGCGGGCCCAGCTCCATAGCTGACCGCTGCGCCATTCGCCAAGAACACTTAACCACCTAGCCACAGCCATGATCAAACAAGCTCTCCTCTCCGTTTCCGACAAGACCGGCGTTCTCGAATTCGCCCGCGCCCTGTCCGCCCTCGGCGTCAACCTCCTGTCCACAGGCGGCACCGCCAAATTGCTGGCAGACAACGGTGTTCCTGTCACGGAAGTGGCCGATTACACGGGTTTCCCGGAGATGCTCGATGGCCGTGTGAAAACCCTGCACCCAAAAGTGCACGGCGGTATCCTGGCGCGCCGCGATTTCCCTGAGCACATGTCGAAACTGGTCGAGCACGACATGCCGACCATCGACATGGTGGTGGTCAACCTGTACCCGTTCCAGGGCACGGTCGCCAAGGCCGATTGCACCCTGGAAGACGCGATCGAAAACATCGATATCGGCGGCCCGACCATGCTGCGTTCGGCTGCCAAGAACCACAAGGACGTGGTCGTCATTTGCGATCCGACCGACTACGACGTGGTACTGGCGGAAATGCGTGCTGCCGATGGCAAGGCAGGCGACGTCAGCTACGACACCAAATTCATGCTGGCGAAAAAAGTCTTTGCGCACACGGCGCAATACGACGGCGCCATCACCAACTACCTGACGAGCCTGGGCCCGACGAAAGTGCACGCCGAGCGCGGCGCCTATCCGCAAATCCTGAATGTGGCCTTTGAAAAAGTGCAAGACATGCGCTACGGTGAAAACCCGCACCAGAGCGCTGCCTTCTACCGCGACCTCGTCACCACCGATGGCGCGCTGGCCAATTACCGCCAGCTGCAAGGCAAGGAATTGTCGTACAACAACATCGCCGACGCCGATGCGGCTTGGGAATGCGTGAAGAGCATGGGCGGCTTCGAGCAAAGCGCCGCTTGCGTCATCGTCAAGCATGCGAACCCATGCGGCGTGGCCCTGGGCAAGAATGCGGCGGAAGCATACGCGCGTGCCCTGCAGACGGACCCGACCTCGGCATTTGGCGGCATCATCGCCTTCAATACGGAACTCGACGGCGCCACCGCCGGCGAAATCGCCAAGCTGTTCGTCGAAGTGCTGATCGCTCCGTCGTTCTCCGCCGAAGCGAAACAGATTCTGTCGAGCAAGCAAAACGTGCGCATGCTGGAAATCCCGCTGGGCAGCGGCGTGCACGCCATGGACTTCAAGCGCGTCGGTGGCGGTCTGCTGGTGCAATCGCCGGATGCGAAAAACGTCGGTATCGGCGACTTGCGCGTGGTCAGCAAACTGCAACCAACGCCGCAGCAACTGGCCGACCTGATGTTCGCCTGGAAAGTGGCGAAATTCGTCAAGTCGAACGCCATCGTCTTCTGCGGCAATAACATGACCCTGGGCGTGGGCGCTGGCCAGATGAGCCGTATCGACTCGGCCCGCATCGCGTCGATCAAGGCGCAAAACGCCGGCCTGTCGCTGACCGGTTCCGTCGTGGCGTCGGACGCCTTCTTCCCGTTCCGCGACGGCCTCGACGTCGTCGTCGACGCGGGCGCAACCTGCGTCATCCACCCGGGCGGCTCGATGCGCGACCAGGAAGTGATCGATGCGGCGGACGAGCGCGGCGTCGTGATGCTGTACACGGGCACGCGTCACTTCCGTCATTGATATCGATAGAGAGAGTAGGTCGGATTAGCGGGGCCGCAGGCCGCGCGTAATCCGACAAGCGCAGTTGGCAACGCATGTCGGATTACGCGTACCGCTAATCCGACCTACAGCTACTCGATAAAGTACTCAGCGGCAGGCACCGGTTATTCACCGGTGCCTGCCGTATTCATTATAGAATCTGGCGATGATTATTCTTGGCATCGATCCTGGCCTGCGCACGACCGGCTTTGGGGTCATTGAAAAACACGGCAACAAGCTGCGCTATATCGCGTCGGGGACCGTCAAGACGGGTTCCGAAGGGGAATTGCCGCCGCGCCTGAAGGTCATCCTGCGGGGCGTGAGCGAAATCGTCGGCACCTACCAGCCCGATTGCGCGGCCATCGAAAAAGTGTTTGTCAACGTCAATCCCCAATCGACCTTGCTGCTGGGCCAGGCGCGTGGCGCGGCCATTTGCGCGCTCGTCCATGCCGACCTGTCGGTGGCCGAATACACGGCGCTGCAAGTGAAACAGGCTGTCACGGGCCATGGCAAGGCGGCCAAGGAGCAGGTACAGGAAATGGTGTCGCGGCTGCTGTCCCTGCCCGGCTTGCCCGGCACGGATGCGGCCGACGCGCTGGGCGTGGCCATTTGCCATGCCAACAGCATCGACGCGCTGGCCATGCTCGGCGCGCTGGCGCCCCAGCTACAGGGCTTGCGTATGAAGCGCGGCCGTTTAGTAGGGTAGGCGCATGGCCCTCATATCAATAGAAACAACGATACACAACATTAGGAACACGCGATGATAGGCCGTCTCTCCGGTATTTTGCTTGAAAAGAATCCGCCACAATTGCTGGTCGATTGCCAGGGCGTCGGCTATGAAGTCGACGTGCCGATGAGCACCTTTTACAACTTGCCCCACGTGGGCGAAAAAGTCGTGCTGTTTACGCACCAGGCCATCCGCGAAGATGCGCACCTGCTGTTTGGCTTCGGCAATGCGGCCGAGCGGGCAGTATTCCGCCAGCTGATCAAGATCACGGGCGTGGGCGCGCGCATGGCGCTGTCGATTCTCTCGGGCATGACGATTGCCGATCTGGCGCAGGCGATTACCCTGCAGGATTCCGGCCGCCTGGTGAAAGTGCCGGGCATCGGCAAGAAGACGGCCGAGCGCCTGTTGCTGGAATTGAAGGGCAAGCTGGGGGCCGACATCGGCGCCGGCGGCGCGCATGCGGCGCCCGACGCTCAATCGGATATCCTCAACGCCTTGGTCGCGCTCGGTTATTCGGACAAGGAAGCGCTGGCCGCCGTGAAGAACGTGCCGGCTGGTACCGGTGTGTCGGACGGCATCAAACTGGCGCTGAAAGCGCTGTCGAAAGGCTGATAGGGCATGAGCATCCAGACCGACAGCTTCACGGAACAGCGCATCATCGACGCGGCGCCCATCTCGCACAACGAGGAGGCGATCGAACGGGCCTTGCGTCCCAAGCAGCTCGACGAGTATGTAGGACAGGAAAAGATCCGCGACCAGCTCGAGATTTTCATCACGGCCGCGCGCCAGCGCAAGGAAGCGCTCGACCATACCTTGCTGTTCGGCCCGCCGGGCCTGGGCAAGACGACCCTGGCGCACATCATCGCGCGCGAAATGGGCGTCAATTTGCGCCAGACCTCGGGCCCCGTGCTCGAGCGCCCGGGCGACCTGGCGGCGATTTTGACGAACCTGGAAGCGAACGACGTCCTGTTCATCGATGAAATCCATCGGCTGTCGCCTGTCGTCGAGGAAATTTTATATCCGGCGCTTGAGGATTATCAAATCGATATCATGATCGGCGAGGGCCCGGCCGCCCGTTCCGTGAAGCTCGATCTGCAACCGTTTACCCTGGTCGGCGCCACCACGCGCGCCGGCATGCTGACGAATCCGCTGCGCGACCGCTTCGGCATCGTCGCGCGCCTCGAGTTCTACAACACGGGTGAACTGACGAAGATCGTCACGCGCAGCGCCGCCTTGCTGAAAGCCCCGATCGACCCGGAAGGCGCGCATGAAATCGCCCAGCGTGCCCGCGGCACGCCCCGTATCGCCAACCGCTTGCTGCGCCGCGTGCGTGATTTCGCGGAAGTCAAAAGCAATGGCGAGATCACCAAGGTGGTGGCCGACCGCGCGCTGGCCATGCTCGATGTCGATTCCGCCGGTTTCGACGTGATGGACCGCAAGCTGCTCGAAGCCGTGCTGTTCAAGTTCGGCGGCGGCCCCGTCGGCATTGGCAACCTGGCGGCGGCCATCGGCGAAGCGGCCGATACCATCGAAGATGTGCTGGAACCGTATCTGATACAGCAAGGTTTCCTGCAGCGCACGCCCCGTGGCCGTGTCGCCACGCCGGCTGCCTATTTGCACTTCGGCGTCAGTGCGCCGCGCATGGGTCCGGGCGGCGAAGCGTGGGAACTGTGATGGCGCAAGAGGGTATGCCAGGCATGCAAATCTGGATCGACGCAGACGCCTGTCCCGTCGTCATCAAGGAAATTTTGTACCGCGTGGCCGACCGCCTGGAGTTGCCGCTCACCCTGGTCGCCAACCAGGGCTTGCGCGTGCCACCCTCGCGTTTCATCCGCACCGTGCAAGTGCCGTCCGGCGCCGACGTGGCCGACCAGGAAATCGTGCGGCTATTGAATCCCGGCGACCTCGTCATCACGGGCGACATCCCGCTGGCCGCCGACGTGCTGGCCAAGGGCGGTTTCGCGTTGACCCCGCGCGGCGAGTTCTACACGAAGGACAATATCGCCCAGCAACTGACGATGCGCGCCTTCATGGAAGAATTGCGCAGCGGCGGCGTCGACACGGGCGGCCCGGCCGCCTTCAGCCAGTCCGACCGGCAGCAGTTTGCCAATAGCCTGGACAGGCATTTGAGCAAGCACCACCGCAAGCCGGCCTCGGCGCAGTAGTTCGCGGACGAAAAAAACCGGCGTAAGCCGGTTTTTTTGTGCCTGTGAAACTTAACGCATGACTTTTTTCGTACCCACCACTTCCACCGTCACGCGGCGGTTCTTGGCGCGGCCGGCGGCACTCGTGTTGTCGGCTACCGGTTGCGTTTCTCCCTTGCCTTCCGTGTAGACGCGGCTCGTTTCCACGCCTTGCGCCACCAGGTAAGCCTTGACGGCTTCGGCGCGGCGCTGCGACAGCTTCTGGTTGTAGGTGTCAGGGCCGACGGCATCCGTATGGCCGACCGTGACGATCACTTCCAGGTCCATGTCCGTCAATTGACCGAGCAGCTGGTCCAGCGCAGCCTTGCCTTGTGGCTTGAGCGCCGATTGATCGAAATCAAACAGGGCTTCGGAAGCAAACGACACTTTTTCCGATACGGGGGCTGGCGCCGGTGGGGCCACGATGACGGGTGCCGGCATCGCGACGACAGGGGCGACTTCTGGCGCCGGCTGGTAAGCAGGCGTGGCGCTGGCCGGGCGGCCCAGTTTATACACGAGGCTGACGGAATACAGGTCCGCATCGCCACGGTTGCCGACGGCGTCGTTCAGGCGATAACGCTCGACTTCGCCGCGCAGGGCCAGCGCTTCGCTGAACTTGTATTCGAGGCCCAGACCCACCTTGGCGTTGAGCTTGCGCTCGCTGGCATGGGTATTGGTCGAACCCAGCAGGCGGTTGCCGCTGAATTCCGTGTTGGTCTTGGTGTAGTGCATGCCGACACGGCCCAGCAAGGACAGGCGCTGCGACAGCGGCAGCTGGCCCAGCAAGTCCAGGTTCACGCCGCGAAAGGCCGCTTGCCCGTTCAGTACGCCGTTGCCGCTGGTGGTCGACTTGAAATCGAACTTGCCCAGGTCAAAGTAACCGGCTTCCACGGCGACATACTGGTTCAGCTGGCGGCCGACAAACAATTTATAGCCGGTGTCGCGCTGGTCCTTGCTGAAGCCGGTGACGGTTTCGCCGTTGGCGGCCAGGCTGGCGCGCAAGCGCGGCTCGTCGATGGTGGCGCGCGACTGGCCCACGCCCGCGCCGATGTACCAGGCGCTGTTGGCCCAGTCCGGGTTGATGAAGGTGTTGTCCTGCGCCTGCGCCGATTGCGCCGCCAGCAAGGTGCCGGTCATGACGCTCAGGGCGCCCAGTGTGTGTGCGATAGTCATGGTCATGTCCCGGTTATTTAGTGATCTGGTTGTTGCGCAGGGTAACGGCGGCGGCCGTCAGCACGCGGCCATTGAGCAGGGTCGTGTTGTCACCCACCGTGATGGCAGCCGACTGGCCCAGGATATTGCCCTTGAAGATGCTGTTCGCGGCCAAGGTGGTCGGGCCGACGGGCAGCCAGGTGACGTTGTCGGCCGTGGCGCCATTGTTCAGGGCAACTACCGAGTTGACGGTCGAGTTCAAGGTCAGCGCCGTGCGGAAGATGTACACGCCAGGGCCGTTTAGTGTCAGGGTGCCCGTGATGCTGATGGCGCCCGCATAGCAATACACGCCGGGGCCGAAGGTCTGGCCGCCGAGGTCAATGCCGCCGGCAAAGCTGACGTCGCAGCTGCGGCTGTTGCCGTCCGTGATGGCCGCTTGCAAATCCGTCATGGCGCCGTCCAGGATGGCACCCGACTTGTAGTTGGTAAAACCTGCCGCCTGGGTCGGATCGACCGTTTGCGACGGCGAACCGACATCGCCCGTGATCAGGGTCGTACCGCCCGAATTATTCGTGATCGAGGTGCCGGCCAGCACGCCGAACGATGCGGCGCGGCCCAGGATGATCGGATTGAGGACGGGTGGGATGGCAACGGCAGTGACGGTCAGCAGCGCGCTGCCCGACTGGCCGCCGGCCGTGGCCGTGATGCTGCTGGTGCCGGCGGCGATGCCGGTGGCGATACCCGTGTTCAGCACGCTGGCATTGGCAACGGTGCCCGACGTCCAGGCGGCGCTGTTGGTGATGATGGCGTTCGAGCTGTCCGAATACGTTGCGGTGGCAATGAATTGCTGCTGGGCACCGACAACGATGCTGGCGGTGGCCGGCGTGACAGCGATGCTGACCAGGGTAATGGCCGGCACGGTGACGGTGGTGCTGGCTGTCTTGCCGTTGAAGCTGGCATTCATGACGCTGGTACCAAAGGCAACGCCGGTGACGAGGCCGCCGTTGGCGACGGTGGCCGAAGCTGGCGTGGCGGACACGAAGCTGCTGCCGGAGGTGACGTCAGCGCTGCTGCCATCCGAATACGTGGCAAGGACGGCCAACTGGCGCGTCGCGGCGACGGGGATGATCGGGTTTTGCGGCGTGACGGCGATCGACAGCAAGGTCGCTGGCGTGACGGTCAGCACGGTGCTGGCCGTGAGCACGCCCGTGGTGGCCGTAATCTGCGTCGTGCCGGCAATCTTGCCCAACGCCAGGCCGCCAGCGGCGATGCTGGCCGTGGCGGGGCTGGCCGAGGCAAAGGCCGACACGGCCGTGACGTCGCGCGTGGCGCCGTCGCTGAAGCTGCCCGTCACCGTGAATTGCTGCGTTGCGCCGATGGCGATCGATGGCGTGAGCGGCGTGATGGCGATCGCGTTCAAGGTGGCGGGCGAGACGGTCAACTGGGCCGCTGCGCTCTTGCCGCCAAACGCGGCGCTGATGCTGCTGCTGCCGGCAGCGATGCCGGTGCTCAAGCCTGTGGCGGCATTGACTGTCGCGCTGGCAGGTATGGCCGACGTCCAGGCCGATTTGGCGCTGACGTCTTGCGAGGAGCCATCGCTATACGTGGCGATGGCCGTGAATTGCTGGCCCGCACCGATGGCGACCGTGGCCGTGGCTGGCGTGACCGCAAGGCTGGACAGGGTAGCGCCCGGCAAGCCGAGGATGGGATCGCGTCCCTGGTCGCCGCCGCCGCCGCAGCCAGCCAGGGCGGCCATGGCCAGTAGACCTGCCGAGACGATCAGCGGGTTCAGATATCGCTTGAAGAGATTCATAGTGTTCCTTTGTGCATGGCAGTCATTGCCGGTCATCCGCGGATGAGGTCATCCGGCAGAGCCATGCCGCCTGTCGCTACAGGGCGATGGCGTCACAGGCATGCACTATTTCATTTAGGAAACTTCAAGTATGTTCGGTGGCGCGCATAGGCCCCTGGCGTTCGGAGATAGGGGCAAAAAAACGCAATTCGGCCTGGAAAACAACGGCCGTGTGCGGAAAATAGACGCAAAAAAGCCGGCACCAAGGCCGGCTTCATCAGGGCAGGGGGACTTTACTCTTCACGCACCCACGTCTGCGAGCGGCCAATCAGCGGGATGCCCACATAGCCGCGCACCTGCAGCTTGGTGCCGCCTTCCGTCAGTTCCGCCTTGCTCTTGTAAAGCTTGCCGGTGGCCGGGTCGATGATTTCGCCGCCCGTCCACTCCTTGCCGTCATATTTCAGGCCGGACAGGATCACCATGCCGACGATGGGCTGGTCCTTGTTGGCGCCCGTGCACTTGTCGCACTTGGGATTTTGATCTTCATTCGGGGCACGGAACAGTTTTTCGATCTTGCCTTGCAAGACGCCATTGTTTTCCGTGATGACGACGAGGGATTTCGGCTTGCCGCTGGCGTCATCGATGGTTTTCCATGTGCCGACGGGGGTAAAGTTGCCGTCGCGCGCCGTGGCGCTGCCGGCGATGGCCAGGGTGGCCACCAGTACGCTTGCTTTGAATACTTTATGCATCGCTAGTCTCCATTGGTTTTTTGATCGTGTCACGAACAGTTATATACCAAGGCAAGACCAGCAGTGCTGCGCGGCGTCACGGATGACGCCGCGCAATCCTTCCAAACTTGCCTTATGCGCTGGCTAGTTTAGCAAACTGTTCGCGCAGTTTTTCAATTGTCGCCGAAAAACTGAGCAAGCGCTCGTTTTCTTGCGCAACGATGGCGGCCGGGGCACGCGCGACGAAGCTTTCGTTGCCCAATTTGCTGTTGACTTTGGCAATTTCCGCTTCGATGCGGGCGATTTCCTTGCCCAGGCGTTCGCGTTCGGCGACCACGTCGATTTCCACTTTCAGCATCAGCTTGGTGGTGCCGACGATGGCGACGGCCGCTGGCGAGTCTGGCAATGCATCGACGATCTGCACGTCGGCCAGCTTGCCCAGCGACTGGATGTATGGCGCGTACGATGCCAGCGCGTCTTTCTCGCTGGCATTGCCCGCTTCGACGATCAGCGGCACGCGCACGGAAGGCGATATCTGCATTTCGCCGCGCAGGTTGCGCGTCGCGTCCGTCAAGGCTTTCAGCTGCTGCATCCACGCTTCGGCCGATTCGTCGATCTTGTCGGTGTTGGCGATCGGATACGGCTGCATCATGATCGAATCACCCTCAGCTTTGAGCGTTTTGCCGGCCAAAGGCGCCACCGTCTGCCACAGCGCTTCCGTGACGAACGGAATGATCGGATGGGCCAGGCGCAGCACCACTTCCAGCACGCGTAGGAGGGTGTGGCGGGTGGCGCGCTGCTGGCCTTCCGTGCCTTGCTGCACTTGCACCTTGGCTACTTCCAGGTACCAGTCGCAATACTCGTCCCAGACGAATTTGTAGATGGTGGCGGCGATATTGTCGAAGCGGAAGTCTTCAAAGCCCTTGGCCACGTCCAGTTCCGCCTTCTGCAGCAGCGAGATGATCCACTTGTCCGCTTGCGACAGGTCGGCGTCGTTCGCGGTGCAGTCCTTGCCTTCCGTATTCATCATGACGAAACGGGTGGCGTTCCACATCTTGTTGCAGAAGTTGCGGTAGCCTTCGCAGCGGCCCAGGTCGAAATTGATGTTGCGGCCCAGCGAGGCATAGCTGGCCATGGTGAAGCGCACGGCGTCCGTGCCGTAGGCCGAAATGCCTTCCGGGAATTCCTTGCGCGTGGCCTTGGTGATCTTTTCCGCGTCGCGCGGGTTCATCAGGCCCGTCGTGCGTTTGACGATCAATCCTTCCAGATCGATGCCGTCGATCAGGTCGATCGGGTCCAGGGTATTGCCTTTCGACTTCGACATTTTCTGCCCCGTCGAATCGCGCACCAGGCCGTGCACGTAGACGGTTTCAAACGGTACCTTGCCCGTGAAGTGCGCCGTCATCATGACCATGCGCGCGACCCAGAAGAAGATGATGTCGAAACCGGTGACCAGCACGGACGATGGCAGGAAGGCCTTCATGTCCAGCGTTTCTTCCGGCCAACCCATGGTCGAGAACGGCACCAAGGCCGACGAGAACCACGTGTCGAGCACGTCGTCATCGCGCGTCAACGGACCGGTGCTGCCGGCCGCCTGCGCCTTGGCGATGGCTTCCGCTTCCGTCTTGGCAACGAAGATATTGCCCTTGTCGTCGTACCAGGCCGGGATTTGATGGCCCCACCACAGTTGGCGCGAGATGCACCAGTCCTGGATGTTGTTGAGCCACTGGTTGTAGGTGGTGCTCCAGTTTTCCGGTACGAACTTGATTTCGCCGTTGGCGACCTTGTCCAGCGCCGTTTCGGCGATCGACTTGCCTGGGAAGAAGGTGCCTTCCGGGGCCGGCTTGCTCATGGCGACAAACCACTGATCCGTCAGCATCGGTTCGATGACGACGCCCGTGCGGTCGCCGCGCGGCACCATCAGCTTGTGCGGCTTGACTTGCTCGAGCAAGCCTTGCGCGTCGAGGTCGGCGACGATCTGCTTGCGCGCGGCAAAGCGGTCCATGCCGCGGTAGGCTTCCGGCGCGTCGTCCGTGATCTTCGCGTCCAGCGTCAAAATGACGATCTGCGCCAGTTTGTGGCGCTGGCCCACGGCGTAATCGTTCATGTCGTGCGCAGGGGTGATCTTCACGCAGCCCGTGCCGAATTCCTTGTCGACGTATTCGTCGGCGATGATGGGGATTTCGCGGTCCGTCAGCGGCAGTTTGAGCATCTTGCCTACCAGCGGCAGGTAGCGCTCGTCCGTCGGATCGACGGCCACGGCCACGTCGCCCAGCATGGTTTCAGGACGGGTGGTGGCCACCGTCAGGAAGCCGCTGCCGTCCGCCAGCGGGTACTTGATGTACCACATGGAGCCGTCTTCTTCTTCGGACACCACTTCCAGGTCAGACACAGCCGTGCCCAGCACGGGGTCCCAGTTGACGAGGCGCTTGCCGCGGTAGATCAGGCCTTGCTCAAACAGGCGCACGAAGACGTCGGTGACGACTTTCGAGCGCGGTTCGTCCATCGTGAAGTATTCGCGCTGCCAGTCGGCCGAGGCGCCCAGGCGGCGCATTTGGCCGGTGATGATGGAACCGGATTTTTCTTTCCATTCCCACACTTTTTCCACGAATTTCTCGCGGCCCAGGTCATGGCGCGAAATCTTTTGCGCGTCCAGCTGGCGTTGCACGACGATTTGCGTGGCGATGCCCGCGTGGTCGGTGCCGGGTATCCAGGCCGTGTTGTGGCCCAGCATGCGGTGGTAGCGGGTCAGGCCATCCATGATGGTCTGGTTGAACGCATGGCCCATGTGCAGGGTGCCGGTGACGTTCGGCGGCGGCAACTGGATGCTGAAGGAAGGTTTTCCGGCATCGAGGGTGGCGGTGAAGTAACCGCGCTGTTCCCACTCGGTGCGCCAGAATTGTTCAATGTCGGCGGGCTCGAAAGACTTGGCTAATTCCATGATTTGGCGTGTGATTGGCAAAAGGAACCATTATAGATGACACGGCATCGCCTGCAGCGTGGCAACCCGCCTTTTTCAGTGTTTTGGCGGCCTGGCGGGCCGCGAACTAACAACAGATGGCGCAATAAAACGGGGGGTAAAGGGAGGCCGATGCTATAATGCCGGCCTCGGCGCCTCCTGCCCCATCCTTGCGGACGGCGCCAGCAGACGCGGTTGTATCAACGTTTCATATCCAACACTCGTCCGCGTCTCAAGGCCAGCGCATCTGCGATGCCGGCCACTTTCAGCGCGTCCCCTTCGGGCCGGGCGCCTGAGCCACGCGCACCGCCAGCGGTGCACCATTCACGGCGGAATCAACGCGGCTCATTGCACGTCGCTGCCGCCACAGCTTAGCCAGGAATCTTGCTGCCTGGCCCGTCGTCTTTCGATACGGCACTCCCCAGCGCGCCTTTTGGCGCCTGTGGCCGCGCCATGGCCGCGCGCTTTCCCGGTTTTGTTTTTACAAGGAAACCCGCATGAAAAAAATCTCGATCACGATGGCACTCGCCACCCTGGGCGCCTTGCCTGCCGCCCACGCCCAGTCGTCAGTTGATGTGTATGGATTGATGGACGCCGGCCTGGTACAGGAAGGCGGCGTCAGCAAGCTGACCAGCGGCATATCGGCCGGCTCACGCCTGGGCTTGCGCGGCACCGAGTCCTTGGGAAATGGCTTGCAAGCCGTGTTCACCCTGGAAGCGGGCGTGCAGAGCGACACGGGCCGCTCCGACCAGGCGGGGCAATTGTTCGGCCGCCAGGCATTTGTCGGCATCGACAGCCCGCTGGGCATGCTGACCGTGGGGCGCCAGTACAACCTGCAAAGCCAGGCCTTGACCGACGTGGCCGACCCGTTCGAAGGCGGCTTTGCCGGCGCGGCAACCAACCTGGCCGGTTATTCGGCCACGCGCATCGACAATACCGTGCGCTACACCTCGCCTGAAATGCGCGGCGTGACGGCCACGGTCATGTACGGCTTTGGCGAACACACGGGTGTGGCGGCCGACCAGCGCTCGCTGGGCCTGGCCCTCGGCTATGTCAACGGCCCCTTGACCTTGCGCCTGGCGCGCCAGAGCCGTGCCGGCGAACCGGGCAAGGCCGATGTGAACAACACGATTTTGGCCGGTAACTACAACTTCGGCGTGGCCACGGCGTTTGCCGGTTATGGCCGCAACACGGGCGACGGCAGCACCATGTTCTTCGGGGAAAACCCGTATGGCGCGGCGCAGGCGCCGGCCCAGTCCACGGACAGCCGCGACGCCATCGTCGGCGTGTCCGTGCCGCTGGGCGCGGCGACCTTGCTGGCCTCGTACGTGCACAAGGATGACCGCGACGCTGCCAACCGCGACGCGCGGCAGCTGGCCATCGGCGCCACGTATGCCTTGTCCAAGCGCAGCAAGGTGTATGTTGCTTACGCGCACATCCGCAACCGCAACGACGCCGCTTACATGGTGGGCAATGCCACGGAAGTGGGCACGGGCAACCGCGCCTTCAACGTGGGCCTGCGCCACGCGTTTTAAGCCTTTGCGCTAAGCGGGCAGCATGCTGCCTTCGAGCAGCAGTGTCTCGAAGGCGGCGGCAGCCAGCGGGCGGCTGAACAGGTAACCCTGCATCTGGTCGCAGCCGTGCTGGCGCAGGAAGGCCAGCTGCTGTTCCGTTTCCACGCCTTCGGCGATCACTTTCAGGCGCAGGCTGTGCGCCAGCGAAATGATGGCGCGCACGATGGCCGCGTCGTCCATGCTGTGCGTGATGTCGCTGACGAAGGTTTTGTCGATTTTCAGTACGTCGATGGGGAAGTGGCGCAGGTAGGCCAGGCTGGAATAGCCGGTGCCGAAGTCGTCGATCGACAATTGCACGCCCAGCGCCTTCAGCTTGGCCATGATGGTCGTGGCTTGCTCCACGTCATGCATGACCATGCTTTCCGTCAATTCCAGTTCCAGATGGGCCGCATCGAGTCCTGTGTCCGCCAACGCCTGCGCCACCGCGTGCAGCAAATTCTTTTGTTTGAATTGCCGCGCCGACAGGTTGACGGCCAGGCGCAGCGGGCCATGGCCGGCCAGTTGCCACGCGCGCGCCTGGGCGCATGCCGTGCGCAGCACCCAGTCGCCGATGGGGGTGATCAAGCCCATTTCCTCGGCCAGGCCGATGAAGCTGGCAGGCGGTACACGCCCCAGCTGCGGATGTTGCCAGCGCAGCAGCGCTTCCATGCCCACCACGGCGCCGCTGGCCAGGTCCAGCTGGGGCTGGTATTCGAGGTGGAACTGCCCCCGTTCCAGCGCGTGGCGCAACTCGCTCTCCAGTTCCAGCCGTTCCAGGGTGCCCGCATTCATGCTCGAGGCATAGAATTGCCAGTGGCCCCGTCCCTGTTCCTTGGCGCGGTACATGGCGATGTCGGCATGCTTGATCAGGGTGTCGGCATCGCCGCCATCGTCGGGATACACGGCCACGCCCATGCAGCAGCTGAGAAAAAACTCATATTCGCCCAGTTGCAGCGGCTGCGTCACGGCGTCCTGGATGCGCTGCAGGATGGCCACGCCCGGTTCGCCATTGCCATGCTGGGGCAGCAGCAGCACGAATTCGTCGCCGCCCAGGCGCGCCACCGTATCGACTTCGCGTGTGGCGCCGCACAGGCGCTCGGCCACGCTTTTCAGCACCAGGTCGCCCGCATCGTGGCCCAGGGTATCGTTGACGAATTTAAAGCGGTCGAGGTCGATGAAGACCACCCACAGGGGCAGGCCGCTGCGCCGCGTCACGGCCATCGCCTGCTCCAGCCGTTCGCGCAGCAGGGCCCGGTTGGCCAGGCCCGTCAGGATATCGTGCCTGGCCTGGAATTCCAGTTCCTGTTCGAAACGCATGACGGTACTGATGTCGTATTGCGCCACGACAAAGTGGCTGAGCGCGCCATCGCCATCGTCGCGCACGGGCGCGACGAACAGCTCGCTCCAGTAGCTGCTGCCATCCTTGCGGAAATTGCGCACGATGGCCTTGCCTTCGCGCTGTTCGCGCAGGGCCGCCGTAATGGCGTGCATGTCTTGCCGCCCTTGTTCGGGACCCTGCAAGTCTTCCAGGCGCTGGCCGATGACTTCACCGGCCGCATAGCCGGTGATGCGCTCGAAGGCGGGGTTGACGTACTCGATCAGGTAGCCTGGCGCGTCGGCGCTGCACAGGATGATGGCGTTGGCCGACACTTCGATGATGCGTTCGCGCAAACGCAGCGATTTTTCATTGTGCATGCGCGCGGCGATGTCTTCGGACAGGCGCAAATTGGCGAACTGCAGCGCCGCCGTGCGTTCGCCCGTGATGCGGGCAATCACGGAATTGCGCGAGACCAGCTGATATACGTATGCCGCCGCCAGCAGGCTCGACAGCATTCCACCGAGCAGCACATACAGCGAGCCGCGATGGCTGGCGTCCAGGCCCATGCCTTTGGCCGGCAGCAGGGCGGCGCCCAAGGTGTGGCCGCTGGCGTGGTACTGCAGCAGCAGCCGTGTGCTTTCCGCTTCGATCTGGCGCGCCGAGGCGTAGCACAGGGCCGTCAGGCACAGCCCGAACGCGAGGGTGAGCAGGGCCGAGGTGGAAACGGAAATGGAGATGCGTTTAAAGAATGATTGCATGGTGGTCCCGTGGCAGCGCCGGTGCCGATCCATGATCAGGCAGGCCGGGCAGTGACTGACTGTAGGGTGCGCGGCGAAATGCCGTCCGTTCGCTACCGAACGGACGGCCATGCCGAAAAGAAATATAGTCGGGGCACTGTGCCAGCGCTGTGTTACGCTGCACCGCATGGCGGCCCTCGTTCGGACGCCTTTCATCTCTCCCCTAGCTGACGACTGGAAAACAGGAAACCTGCCCATGTCGAGTCCGCATGCCCAGCTGCACAACCCGAATCAAAACCATTTGCTCGCCGCCATGCTCGACGCCGATTTCGCGCGCCTGGCTCCCCATCTGGAGCAAGTGCCGATGCTGCTCGGTGACGTGATCTACGATTCGGGCGACAAGCTCCAGCATGTGTATTTCCCCACCACGGCCATCGTTTCGATTCACTACCTGCTGGAAAACGGCGGCTCGTCGGAAATTGCCGGTGTCGGTAATGAAGGCGTCGTGGGCGTGTCGCTGTTCATGGGCGGCAATTCGACGCCGAGCCGCGCCGTCGTGCAGACGGGCGGCGTCGGCTACCGGCTGAAGGCGCATTTGCTGATGGAAGAATTCGACCGCGCCGGTCCCGTCATGCGCTTGCTGCTGCGCTATACGCAAGCCTTGATCACGCAAATGTCGCAGACGGCCGTGTGCAACCGCCACCATACGGTGGAACAGCAGCTGTGCCGCTGGCTGCTGCTGACCATGGACCGCCTGCCGAACCGCGAGCTGACGATGACACAGGAGTTGATTGCCAACATGCTGGGCGTGCGCCGCGAAGGCGTGACGGAAGCGGCCGGGCGTTTGCAGACGCGGGGCTTTATCAGCTACCGGCGCGGCCATATTTCCGTGCTGGACCGCGCCGGCCTCGAAGGCCATGTATGCGAATGCTATGGCGTGGTCAAAAAGGAATTTACGCGCCTGTTGTCGGACGTGCGCCAGCGCCAGGCGCGCTGAACGCCGCATCCTCTCTTTTATCGTTGTCACAGCCCGGGCTACCCCATGCAATCTGTCGAAAACATTCCCCCGCGCGCACCGTCGCGCTGGCCCATGGCGCTGGCGTTCTCGTTCAGCGCCATCGTGCTGCTGGCCATCGGCCTGCTGGCCTGGCGCGCGCCGTTCGAGACGGCATGCGCCATCGATGCGCTGGTCTTTTTGCTGCTGATGCTGCTCGTGGCGCTGTACCGGCGCACCCTGGCCGCCAGCCTGCCGCGCCAGCTGCTCAAGGCGGGCGCCTTGCAGGATGCGATTTTCAACAGCGCCAATTTCTCGTGCATCGCCACCGATGCGCAGGGCGTGATCCAGATTTTCAACGTGGGCGCCGAACGCATGCTCGGCTATGCAGCGAGCGACGTGGTCGACAAGCTGACGCCGGCTGGCATTTCCGACGCGCAAGAAATCGTCGCGCGCGCAGCCGCCCTCAGTGCCGAACTCGACACCGTCATCACGCCCGGCGTGGAAGCGCTCGTGTTCAAGGCCACGCGCGGCATCGAAGACATTTATGAACTGACCTACATCCGCAAGGACGGCAGCCGCTTCCCCGCCATCGTTTCCGTGACGGCCTTGCGCGATGCGCAAAGCAAAGTCATCGGTTACTTGCTGATCGGCACGGACAACACGGCTCGCAAGCAGGTCGAGGCGGAACAGGCCTTGCTGGACCAGCGCCTGCAGGAGCAGCAGGCGTACACGCGCTCGCTGGTCGAGACCAACAATGCGGAGTTGAAGAAGGCGCGCCAGGTGGCGGAAAAGGCCAACCGCGCCAAGTCCGAATTTTTGTCGAGCATGAGCCATGAATTGCGCACGCCGCTGAACGCCGTGCTGGGCTTTGCGCAGCTGATGGCGTCCGACGTGCCGCCGCCCACCGTGCCGCAGCAGCGCTCGATCGAGCAAATCCTCAAGGGCGGCTGGTATCTGCTGCGTCTGATCAATGAAATCCTCGACCTGGCCATGATCGAATCGGGCAAGGTCACCTTGTCGAAGGAAGCGATGTCGCTGCTTGACGTGTTGCAGGATTGCCAGGCGATGATCGCGCCGCAGGCGGAAAAGCGCGGCATCCGCATGCATTTCCCCCGCTGCGGCCAGGCCTTCTATGTGCATGCGGACCGCACACGCGTGAAACAGGTGATGGTCAACCTGCTGTCGAACGCCATCAAGTACAACCAGGGTGGCGGCACCGTCACCGTCGATTGCAGCCAGCGCGGCGCCAAGGTACGGGTCAGCGTGCGCGACAGCGGCGCCGGCCTCGACGCGGGCCAGGTAGCTCAGCTGTTCCAGCCGTTCAACCGCCTGGGACAGGAAAACAGCACGGAAGAGGGCACGGGCATCGGCCTCGTCGTCACCAAGCAGCTGATCGAATTGATGGGCGGCACCATCGGTGTCGACAGCACGGTCGGCGTGGGCACCACGTTCTGGTTTGAACTGGCTGCCAGCAGCGCGCCGGCACTGGTGCTGGGCGATGGCGACGCGCTGCCGCAGGTGCAGGAGCCGCAGGAAAGCCAGCGCACCTTGCTGTACGTGGAAGACAATCCCGCCAACCTGGCGCTGGTGGAGCAATTGATCGCCCGCCGCAGCGATTTGAAGTTGCTCACGGCCATCGATGCGCACCTGGGCATCGACCTGGCGCGCACGTATCAGCCGGACGTGATCTTGATGGACATCAACCTGCCGGGCATCAGCGGCTTTGGCGCCCTGCATATCCTGCACGACGACCCGCTGACGAGCCATATTCCCGTGATGGCCCTGTCGGCCAACGCCGTGCCGCGCGACATCGAGAAGGGCCTGGAAGCGGGCTTCTTCCGCTACCTGACCAAGCCGATCAAGGTCGTCGAATTCATGGATGCGCTCGACGTGGCCCTGCACCATGCGGCCGCGCACGGCCTGGCCGACGACATTCACGCAGTACGCTAATTCAGCATTTATTTTTAGGAATACCGCCATGCTTCAAGCCACCGAGATCCTGAACGCCAGCATCCTCATCGTCGATGACCAGGAGGCCAATGTCATGCTGCTGGAACAGGTGCTGCGCAATGCCGGTTATACGCGCATCACGTCCACCATGGACCCGCAAGCCGTGCGGGCGCTGCACCAGCAGCACCGCTACGACCTGATCCTGCTCGACTTGCAGATGCCGGAAATGGATGGCTTCGAGGTCATGGAAGGCTTGCGCGACATCGAGGCGGGCAGCTATCTGCCCGTGCTGGTGATCACGGCCCAGCCCGGCCACAAGCTGCGCGCGCTGCAAGCGGGCGCCAAGGATTTCGTCAGCAAGCCGTTCGACCTGGTGGAAGTGAAAACGCGCATCCACAACATGCTGGAAGTGCGCCTGCTGTACCAGAAGCTGGCCGAATACAACAAGTCGCTCGAGCAGATGGTGGAAGAGCGCACGGCGGAGCTGCGCGAAAGCGAAGCGCGCTTCCAACGCTTCACGGAACTGTCGTCCGACTGGTACTGGGAACAGGATGCGCAGGGCAACCTGACGCGCTTTTCCGGCCCCGTGGCTGAAATGCTGGGCATCGGCAGCGAGCAAGAACCGCAGCGCTGGAATGCCACCGAGCGTGCCTTGCTCGACGCAAAAATTGCCGCGCGTGAACCGTTCCTCGATTTCATCTACAGCCGCGCCAACCTCGACGGCAGCACGCAGTACCTGCAGGTGAGCGGCGAACCGATGTTCGACAATGGCAGCCGCTTCATCGGTTACCGCGGCATCGGCCTCGATGTCACGGAGCGCCATCGCATTGCCTGATTTATACTGGGTGCTATCGATACTGACCAGGAAAAATCATGACTGACAAATCAACGCCGCAATACTGGTTCCCCGCCAAGACCTATGGCTGGGGCTGGGGCTTGCCCATCACCTGGCAGGGCTGGCTGGTGTTCCTGGCCGCGCTGGCGCTGTTCGCCTGCGGCGCCTTCCTGTTCCCGCCGCAAACCATGCTCGTGGGCTACATCGTCTATGAAGTGGCCATCGTTGCCGTGCTCATTTTCATCTGTCAGCTGAAGGGCGAACCGACCAGCTGGCGCTGGGGCAAGAAGAAGTAGAGCGATGTACAAAGACGACACCTGCAAGAAATCATCTGGCCGCGCGGCGTGAACCGCGTATAATTGGCTCGCTGCCGCAAGGCGGCAAACGCTAGGGGTCCTGCCTTTCGCTGTGGAAACACAGTGCAAGCGCGGGTGAGAAATACCCTCCGAACCTGATCTGGATAATGCCAGCGAAGGGAAGCTTTAGGATGAACGCACCCCGCCTTTCCGCGTGCGCGCAGCCGAACCTCCTTAGCTGGCTCCAGGCTTAAAAATAGTCTAGCCAAGGAGCCAAAATGAACGCCAACCCGAAATTCCTCTCCGCCACCGCCACGGTCGACGAAGCCGCCATCGCGCCGCTGCCCAATTCGCGCAAGATCTATGTTGAAGGCAGCCGCCCCGACATCCGCGTGCCCATGCGCGAGATCAGCCAGTCCGACACGGAAGCGTCGTTCGGCGGGGAAAAGAATCCGCCGATCTACGTCTACGACACGTCCGGCCCGTACACGGACCCGGACGTGCAGATCGACATCCGCTCGGGCCTCGACACACCGCGCCTGCCGTGGATCATGGAACGTGCCGATACGGAAGAATTGCCGGGCCCGACCTCCGACTACGGCATCGCCCGTCTGGCGGACCCGAAGCTGGCCGAGCTGCGTTTCAACCTGCACCGCAAGCCGCGCCGCGCCATCGCCGGCAAGAACGTGACGCAGATGCATTACGCGCGCCAGGGCACCATCACGCCGGAAATGGAATTCGTGGCTGTCCGCGAAAACATGCGCCGCCAGGAATATTTGCGCGAGCTGAAAGCGTCCGGTCCCATGGGCGAGCGCCTGGCCGACCTGATGGGTCGCCAGCATCCGGGCCAGTCGTTTGGCGCCAGCATCCCGGCCGAGATCACGCCGGAATTCGTGCGCGAGGAAATCGCCCGTGGCCGCGCCATCATCCCCGCCAACATCAACCATCCGGAAGTCGAGCCGATGATTATCGGCCGCAATTTCCTCGTGAAAATCAACGCGAATATCGGCAATTCCGCCGTCACCTCGTCGATCGGCGAGGAAGTGGAAAAGATGACCTGGGCCATCCGCTGGGGCGGCGACAACGTGATGGATTTGTCCACCGGTAAACATATCCACGAGACGCGCGAATGGATCGTGCGTAACAGCCCCGTGCCGATCGGCACCGTGCCCATTTACCAGGCACTGGAAAAGGTCAATGGCAAGGCCGAAGATTTAACTTGGGAAATCTTCCGCGACACCCTGATCGAGCAGGCCGAGCAGGGCGTCGACTACTTCACCATCCACGCGGGCGTGCTGCTGCGCTATGTGCCGATGACGGCCAAGCGCCTGACGGGCATCGTCTCGCGCGGCGGCTCCATCATGGCGAAATGGTGTCTGGCACACCACCAGGAATCATTCCTGTACACGCATTTCGAAGAGATTTGCGAAATCATGAAAGCGTACGACGTGTCGTTCTCGCTGGGCGACGGCTTGCGCCCGGGCTCCATCTACGATGCCAACGACGAGGCGCAGCTGGGGGAACTGAAAACCCTGGGCGAGCTGACCCAAGTCGCGTGGAAGCATGACGTGCAAGTGATGATCGAAGGCCCGGGCCACGTGCCGATGCAGCTGATCAAGGAAAACATGGACTTGCAGCTGGAACAGTGCGGCGAAGCACCGTTCTATACCCTCGGGCCATTGACGACGGACATCGCGCCCGGCTACGACCACATCACGTCCGGCATCGGCGCGGCCATGATCGGCTGGTATGGCACGGCCATGCTGTGCTACGTGACACCGAAGGAACATCTGGGCCTGCCCAACAAGGCGGACGTCAAGGACGGCATCATCACCTACAAGATTGCGGCGCACGCGGCCGACCTGGCCAAGGGCCATCCGGGCGCGCAAATCCGCGACAACGCGCTGTCGAAAGCCCGCTTCGAATTCCGCTGGGACGACCAGTTCAATATCGGCCTGGACCCGGACAAGGCGCGCGAATTCCACGATGAAACCTTACCCAAGGATTCTGCCAAGGTGGCGCATTTCTGCTCCATGTGCGGCCCGCATTTCTGCTCGATGAAGATCACGCAGGAAGTGCGCGAATACGCGGCCGGCATGGGCATCGCGGAAGACAAGGCGCTCAAGCAGGGCATGGAAATCAAGGCCATCGAATTCATCAAGAACGGCGCCGAGCTGTATCGCAAGGTCTGAGGGAGAGCGTGATGCCTGCATTCATCAACATCACGCTCAACGGCGCACCGCACCAGGTGCCGCCGGGGCAAACCCTCGATCAACTGATCGCCACGCTGTCGCTGGAAAACCAGGCGCTGGCGCTGGCCGTCAACCGCAATGTCGTGCCGCGCAAGGCGTGGCAGGGGCAGGTCTTGCAGGTACAAGACCAGGTTGAAATAGTACGCGCCATCGGCGGCGGCTGAACTAAGGAAAAAGCAATGAACAGTAATAACAACGACCTGCTGACCATCGCAGGAAAACAGTATCAATCGCGCTTGCTGGTCGGTAGCGGCAAGTACAAGGATTTGCCGCAGACGCGCGAAGCGACGGATGCGGCCGAGGCGCAGATCATCACGGTGGCGATCCGGCGCGTGAATATCGGGCAAGACCCGAACGCGCCGAGCCTGCTCGATGTCGTGCCGCCCGACCAGTACACGATTTTGCCGAACACGGCTGGCTGCTACAACGCCAAAGACGCCGTCTACACCCTGCAACTGGCGCGCGAGCTGCTGGGCGGACGCAATCTGGTGAAACTGGAAGTGCTCGGTGACGAGAAGACCCTGTTCCCGCACATGCCGGAAACCTTGATCGCGGCCGAGGCGCTGGTCAAGGATGGTTTTGACGTGATGGTCTACTGCAGCGACGACCCGATCCAGGCGAAGATTCTGGAAGACATCGGCTGTGTGGCCGTCATGCCGCTGGCCTCATTGATCGGTTCGGGCATGGGCATCTTGAATCCGTGGAATTTGTCGCTGATCATTGACCAGGCGAAAGTGCCTGTGCTCGTCGATGCCGGCGTGGGCACGGCGTCTGATGCGGCCATTGCCATGGAACTCGGTTGCGATGGCGTGCTGATGAATACGGCCATTGCCGGTGCGCGCGACCCCGTGCGCATGGCGCATGCGATGAAGCTGGCCGTGCGGGCCGGGCGCGAAGCATTCCTGGCGGGGCGCATGCCGCGCAAATTTGCCGCGTCGCCGTCGTCGCCGATGGCGGGCCGCCTGGCGTGACGTTGCCGATGCGCCACACTGTGCTCGTGTTTGCCGGCGCCGATCCGTCGGGTGGCGCCGGCATCGCCGCCGATATCGTGGCGATTGCGGCGCAGGGCGCGCATGCCTTGCCCGTCATCACGGCGCTGACGGTGCAGGACAACGACAGGGTCTTTGGCGTCGAGCCGGTGGCGCCGGAATTGCTGCGCCGGCAGGCGCAGGCGCTGATCGACAAGATCAGCATCGATGCCGTGAAGATCGGCATTCCCGGCAGCGCCGCGAACGCGGCCGTCATCGCGCAACTGATCGCGCAATTGCGGCTGATTCGCCCAAGCTTGCCTGTCGTGCTCGATCCCGTGCTGGCCAGCGGCCATGGCGATGTGCTCAGCCGGGACGATGCCGTGCTGGCGCTGGCACCCTTGTTGCCGGTCACGACCATCATCGTACCGAACGGGCCGGAAGCGCTGGCTCTCGGCGGCGCAGACAATTTGCTTGCGCAAGGCTGTGAGAACGTGCTGGTGACGGGCGGCCACGGCGAAGGCGAGGTGATCGTCAACCGCTGGTTCGATGGCGCTGGCAGCGAGCGTGAGTGGCGCTGGCCGCGCTTGCCCGGCGAATTTCACGGCAGCGGCTGCACTTTGGCGTCCGCCATCGCGGCGCGCCTGGCGCAAGGCATGCCGATGCAAGAGGCGCTCGATGGCGCGCAACGTTATTGCCATGCGGCCCTGGCCGGCGCATATGCGATTGCGCCAGGCCAGCTGATGCCGCAACGATTCATTCAATAAGGAAAATATCATGCGTGGACTGTATCTGGTCACCCCGAACTGGGACGACACCGACCGCCTGCTCGACGTGAGCGAGCAAGCCTTGCAGGAGGGCGTGGCCTTGCTGCAATACCGCCACAAGAGCGCGGAAGCGGAGCAGCGGCGCGAACAGGCGGGCGCCTTGCTGGCGCTGGCCCGCAAGTACGGCGTGCCTTTCATCATCAACGACTTCATCGAACTGTGCGAAGAGCTCGACGCGGACGGCGTGCACGTGGGCGGCACCGATGCGTCCGTGGCGCAGGTGCGTACGCGCCTGGGCAAGGACAAGCTCGTCGGTGCCTCGTGCTATGGCGACATGGCATTGGCACGAACGGCGGAGGCGGGCGGCGCCAGCTATGTGGCTTTCGGCGGCTTTTATCCATCGCTGGTGAAAAAGTATCCGGTGACGACGCCGCTCGACATCGTGCTGCAGGCCAAGCGCGAGATTGCCTTGCCTTGCGTGGTGATCGGCGGCATGACGCCGGAGAACGCCGCGCCGCTGGCCGCGCGCGGTGCCGACATGGTGGCGGCCATCAGCAGTGTCTACCAGGCGGACAATGTGGATATTGCGGTGCAGCAATTCAATCAATTGTTTGCGGCATGAACAGTGGCGTGCAAGGCTGGTTTGGGCGAATAATCGGCATATAATAAGAACATCATTCATTACCGAGGTCCCCCACCCATGAGCCAGCCAGCCGCCGCGAAACGCCTTATCCTGATCGTTGACGATGACCAGCTCCTGTTGGAGTTCCTCGGCGAAGTCCTGCGCCATGCCGGCTACGAAACAGCCCTGGCCCATTCGGCCGAAGTGGCGCTGCAGCTGATCGCCCAGCGCGAGCCGGACTTGGCCTTGCTCGACATCCACATGCCGGGCATGTCCGGCCTGGAACTGGCCAAGCGCCTGCATGGCGAAACGGCCGTGCCGTTCATGTTCCTGTCCGGCAGCGGCGACAGCGAATCGGGCAAGCAGGCGGCCGCCTACGGCGCCGTCGGTTACGTGGTGAAACCCGTCGACGAGGGCCGCTTGATGCCGGCGTTCGAAGCGGGCCTGGCGCGCGCGGACGAAATCCGCCAGCTGCGCCGCACGGAGCTGAACCTGAACGCGGCGCTGGCCGCCGGCCGCGAAACGAGCCTGGCCGTGGGTTTGCTGATGGGCAAGTTCCAGACGGACCGCAACACTGCTTTCGAAGTGCTGCGCGACCATGCCCGTTCCAGCCGCCGCAAGATCAATGAAATCGCCAGCCAGCTGCTGCTGGCCGAGGAAACCCTGAACGGCTTGCACGGCGCCTTTTTGAACCGCGCAAAAACCAAGTAAGCGTTTTCCTGGCGCCTGCTTTGCTATGATGTGGCGATACGGCGCGCTGGCGCGCCCGGTTCAACCATACACAGCACAGGACACACATGAAAACCAAAGCAGCGATTGCATGGAAGGCGGGCGCGCCTTTGACCATCGAGGAAGTCGACCTGGCCGGCCCGCGCGAGGGCGAGGTACTGGTCGAGATCAAGGCCACGGGCATTTGCCATACCGATTACTACACTTTGTCGGGCGCCGATCCGGAAGGTATCTTCCCATCGATCCTCGGCCATGAAGGCGCCGGCATCGTCGTCGACGTGGGCCTGGGCGTGAAAAGCCTGAAAAAGGATGACCACGTCATTCCCCTGTACACGCCGGAATGCCGCCAGTGCAAATTCTGCCTGTCGCAAAAAACCAATTTGTGCCAGTCGATCCGCTCGACCCAGGGTCGTGGCCTGATGCCGGACGCGACGTCGCGCTTTTCTATCGACGGCAAGCCGATCTTCCACTACATGGGCACGTCCACGTTCTCGAATTACATCGTCGTGCCGGAAATCGCCCTGGCGAAGATCCGCGAAGATGCGCCGTTCGACAAGGTTTGCTACATCGGCTGCGGCGTCACCACCGGCGTGGGCGCCGTGCTGTTTACGGCCAAGGTCGAGGCGGGCGCGAATGTCGTCGTGTTCGGCCTGGGCGGCATCGGCCTGAATGTGATCCAGGCAGCCAAGATGGTCGGCGCCGATAAAATAATCGGTGTGGACATCAACCCGGCACGCCAGGCCATCGCGCGCAAGTTCGGCATGACGCATTTCGTCAACGCCAACGAGGTGGAAAACGTCGTCGATACCATCGTGCAGCTGACGGACGGCGGCGCCGATTACAGTTTTGAATGCATCGGCAACACCACCACCATGCGCCAGTCGCTCGAGTGCTGCCACAAGGGCTGGGGCCAGTCCATCATCATCGGCGTGGCGGCGGCGGGCCAGGAAATTTCCACCCGTCCATTCCAGCTGGTGACGGGGCGTGTGTGGAAAGGTTCCGCCTTCGGCGGCGCGCGGGGACGCACGGATGTGCCGAAGATCGTCGACTGGTATATGGAAGGCAAGCTCAACATCGACGATTTGATCACGCACCGCCTGAAGCTCGACGACATCAACCAGGGCTTCGACCTGATGAAAAGCGGTGAATCGATCCGCTCCGTCGTGCTGTACTAATACATTACGCCGTACCACGGCGTTTTTGCGGAGGCTGCGGCCTCCGTTTTTTTTGCCCGGCGTTCCATCCATCGCCCGTGTCTGCCATCCAGGCCGGTCTTTTTGCAGCCTGTCGCACCGCGCTGGAGCCGTGCTCCATCCGCCGCTAAAGTCAACGCTCCACTACTTTTGCGACGAGGCAGCCATGTCCACTTCCTACCGTTTGATTCTCAGCCTGGCCGGTATCCTGCTTGGCGGCAGCGCGCTGGCCGTGCAGCCGCCGCAGCCGCCCGCGCCGCCTGCCCCGCCGGCCGCACCCAGCGTGCAGGTCAGCCGTTCGATCGACAAGGGCGAAAGCTATGCGCTCGTCGACGGCGCCACGGATAGCGAGGGCGTCATCGTCGTCGACAGCGATATTCACTCGCAGCAGGTGGAAAAGCTCAAGCGCTCGATCAAGGGACCGTTCCTGTGGTTCCGCGACCAGGGGCAGGCCTATGTGCTGCAGGATGCGGCCTTGCTGGGCAAGGTGCGTACGGCATGGCAGCCTTCGAAACAGATCGGCAAGGAGATGAGCGCGCTCGGCGATCAAATGGGCGCGCATGGCAAGGCCATGGGTGAAATGGGTCGCAAGATGGGGGCCCGCAGCCTGGAAAAAGGCAGCGCGCGCGAGTCGGAACAGTTGCGCGCGCTGGGCCGCCAGCAGCAGGAGCTGGGCCGCAAGCTCGGTGACGCTTCGCGCCGCCAGGCGCTGGCGACGAGCGACACGGCGCGCCGCGCGGCCGAGCGCGACGTGGAACGCCTGCAGCAGCAGATGGAAGATGCACAGGAAGAGATGGAAGAGATCAACGACCGCATCGCCGACGTGCACGAGCGCGAGGCCGAGAAAGTGGAGCAGATGTCGCGCCAGATGGAGCAGCGCAGCAAGCCGATGGAAGCGCTGGGCAAGCAAATGGGCGACCTGGGCCGCCAGCAGGAAAAAGTCGTCAAGATCGCCGACAAGACCACGCGCCAGGTGATCGCCCAGGCGCTCAGCGAAGGCAAGGCGAAGCTGGTGCGCTAGCCTCTATGCCAGGTGGCGGCCACGGCCCGGTATTGCGCCGGCAACTGCTCCCTGGCGTCGTCCTCGCTGGCATGCACCTCATCCTGCACCGTTTCCCACCGCGCGTCGCAGCTGAAACGGTAGACTTGCGCTTCGTCTGCGTAGCGGCACACGGCCAGGCCATGGATGGCGGTGGGGGCGCCGCCATGCTCATTGGTGACATGGCCGAAGGGCTGGTCGGACCAGGCCCAGGCCAGTACGCGGGCGCCGTCGAGGTGGGTCGGTGGTGTCATGGTATACAGGCTGCGGTGTCGGGATGGTGATTGTAGCGCGCGTGGGTAAAATGCCGCGACCGCTGGACAAATGCACAGTATTTTTAGCCATGCCGGTATAATCACGGGATGCAAAATCTTCTTCACAACCTCAATCCCGAACAATTGGCTGCCGTCACCTTGCCGGCGCAGCATGCGCTGATCCTGGCAGGCGCCGGTTCGGGCAAGACCCGCGTGCTGACCACCCGCATCGCGTGGCTGATCCAGACCCAGCAGGTATCGCCGCCCGGCATCCTGGCCGTGACGTTTACCAATAAAGCCGCCAAGGAAATGCTCACGCGATTGTCGGCCATGCTGCCGATCAATACGCGCGGCATGTGGATCGGCACTTTCCACGGCCTGTGCAACCGCCTGCTGCGCACGCACTACCGCGACGCGGCCTTGCCGCAAACGTTCCAGATCCTCGATTCTCAGGATCAATTGTCGGTGATCAAGCGCTTGTTGAAGGCAAACAACATCGATGATGAGAAATTCCCGCCGAAGACGGTGATGTATTTCATCAACAACGCCAAGGACCAGGGCTTGCGCGCCACGGACGTGGAAGCGTACGACGCGCACGAGCGCAAGATGGTCGAGCTGTACCAGCTGTACGACGACCAGTGCCAGCGCGAAGGCGTCGTCGATTTTGCGGAATTGCTGCTGCGCACGTATGAATTGCTCAGCCGCAATCAACCGCTGCGCGAACATTACCAGGCCCGTTTCCGCCATATTCTGGTGGACGAGTTCCAGGATACGAATAACCTGCAATACAACTGGCTCAAATTGCTGGCTGGCCACGGCAGCCGCGATGGCGGCGCCCTGTTTGCCGTCGGCGACGATGACCAGAGCATCTACGCGTTCCGTGGCGCCAACGTGGGCAATATGAGCGCCTTCGAGCATGAGTTCCAGGTGAAGAACTTGATCAAGCTTGAGCAGAACTACCGCTCGCATGGCCACATCCTCGACAGCGCCAACGTGCTGATCGCGAACAATAGCAAGCGCCTGGGCAAGAATCTGCGCACGGACGCGGGCCATGGCGAGCAGGTGCGCGTGTATGAAGCCAGTTCCGACTTGCAGGAAGCGCAGTGGATCATCGAAGAGGCGAAAAGCCTGATCGCCGATGGCGCTTCGCGCAGCGAAATCGCGATCTTGTACCGCTCGAATGCGCAGTCGCGCGTGATCGAACACGCGCTGTTTTCGGCCGCGATTCCGTATCACGTGTATGGCGGCCAGCGCTACTTCCAGCGCGCCGAGGTCAAGCACGCGATTGCCTATTTGCAACTGATGGACAATCCGCACAACGATTCGGCCTTCTTGCGCGTGGTCAATTTCCCTACGCGCGGCATCGGCATGCGCTCGATCGAGCAATTGCAGGCCGCCTCGGAACAGTACGGTATTTCGCTGTACGCCGCCGTGCCGTATGTGGCGGGCAAGGCGGGCAGCGTGCTGGCCGGCTTCGTCAAGCTGATCGAAGGCGTGCGTTTCGAAACGCAGCAGTTATCTCTGCCGGAAATGGTCAGAGTGGTGCTGGAAGCCAGTACTTTGCTCCAGCATTACCAGAACGAAAAAGAAGGCGCCGACCGCATCGAGAATCTGGAGCAGATGGTCAGCGCGGCCAGCCAGTTCATTTCCGAGGAAGGTTTTGGCCAGGGCGCACCGGCCCATCTGGGGCCTGCCGCCCAGGCGCAGTCGGGCGCGCCCGTCGTCAACCAGGATGGCATCGAAATCCTCGATGCGGACGCGCCGTTGCCGGCCGTGATGTCGCCGCTGTCCGCCTTCCTGTCGCACGCGTCGCTGGAAGCGGGCGACAACCAGGCGCAGGCGGGCCAGGATGCGCTGCAGATGATGACGGTGCACTCGGCCAAGGGCCTGGAATTCGACAACGTGTTCATCACGGGCCTGGAAGAGGGCCTGTTCCCGCACGAAAGCAGTTCGAAAGAAGACAACGGCGTGGAAGAGGAACGCCGGCTGATGTACGTGGCCATCACGCGCGCGCGCAAGCGGCTGTACATGAGCTTTTCGCAGACGCGCATGCTGCATGGCCAGACGCGCTACAACATGAAATCGCGCTTCTTCGACGAATTGCCGGAAGAATCCTTGAAATGGCTGTCGCCGAAGGTGCAGGCGAACTGGTTCGGCAACCGCAAGTCGGCCTGGGATGAGGCGCCACGTGTGGTCAGCCTCGGTTCGGACAATGCGATTGCGCAAAAGATCGCGCAAAAAGCCACGGGCGGCGGCTGGCGCATCGGCGAATCCGTGGCGCACGCCAAGTTCGGCGAAGGCGTGATCGTCAATATCGAAGGCAGCGGCGGCAATGCGCGCGCGCAAATCAATTTCGGACAGCACGGCATGAAGGTGCTGGACCTGGGGATTGCGAAGCTGGAACGGCTGTGACGGTCATCCGTCACCAACGCGGGCGCTAACAATGTTGTCGGATTACGCGTGGCCTTCGGCCCCGCTAATCCGACCTACTGGCCGGTCGCGTAGGTCGGATTAGCGAAGCGTAATCCGACACCATTGTCGGCCTCGCAGCGTCAGATTACGCGGCCGACCGGTGTCTGCGATCACTCGCCGGTCTTGTCCAGCGACACCGTCTTGCTGTCATCGACGGGCAGGCCGAAGATCTGGCGGTAGGCGGCGTAGAACGAGCAATGCATGATGATGGTGAGTATCATCGACAGCGGCATCATCAGTTGCATCATCAGCTGCGTACGGCCAAAGATGACGGCCAGCAACTGGCTGGTGACGATGCTGATGGCGAACCAGGTGGCGGCGAAGACGATGAAGGCCGACAGCGAACGCCAGACGGCGAAAAAGCTGAAGAACAGCGCCTTGCCCAGGCTGATGCGTTGCCAGTAGATCAGCGGCGCGGCAAAGCAGAACGCCATGGCGGCCGGCACGTACAGCACGATGGCCAGCAGGATGCCGAGGCCCAGGCGCGATTCGGGGATGGCGGCGCGCGCCGCTTCTTCCGTCAGTTGCCCAGTGACCAGTTTCCACAGCAAGCCGTCGTCCACCAGGGTCGAGGCGCCGATGGCGACGATGGCCATCAGGATGTACAGCACGCCCAGGCCGAACAGGGAGGGAAACGCGGGCTTGCGGAAGCCCGAGATCAGCAGGCTGGGCAGGACGCGCTTGCCCTGGTCGATATTCAGGCAGCCTTGCACGAAGGCGACGGAAAACACGGGGACCAGGATGACGGGCAGCAATTGGCCGAGCACAGGCACGATGCTAACGGCCAGCATGCAGAACATATAGCCGAGAAACAGCATCGACATGCCGCCAGGTTGCTTGCGAAACAGGCCAAAGCCTTGTTTCACCCATTGCCAACCTGTACTTGCAGGTAATTTTTCCATATTTAAAACAGTTCCGGAGCAGGTGTGGCGATACGTTCGCGCAGAATGCGTTCGAAATGCGTGGGATCGTGCGGGGTCAGCATTTCCGCTTCGCGCGGCTGGTAATAATCGTACAGGCGCGACAGCCAGAAGCGCAGCGCGGCGGCGCGCAGCATCGGTTGCCATGCCGTTTGTTCTTCGTGCGTAAACGGGCGCACCGCCTGGTAGGCGTCGAGCAGGGCGCGCACTCTTGCCGTGTCGAGCACGCCCGTGGCCAGGTCCACGCACCAGTCGTTGACGGTGACGGCAACGTCGAACAGCCACGTGTCGCAGCCGGCAAAATAAAAATCGAAAAAGCCCGTCAGTTGTTCGCCGTCAAACATGACGTTGTTGCGGAACAAGTCGGCATGCACGGGACCGCGCGGGATGGCTTTATAGGTATCGCAGGCAGCAAAGGCGTCCTGGAAATGGATTTCCGCGCGCAGCAAGTGCGCTTTGGCATCGTCGAGGTGGTGCAGCACCAGCGGCGTGGTGGCGTTCCACCAGTCCAGTCCCCGCAAATTCGGCTGCTGCAGGGGGAAATCCTGCGCCGCCAGATGCATCTTGGCCAGCATGGCGCCCACGGCCGCGCAATGCACGGCTTGCGGCGCCATCTGCGAGCTGCCGTCGAGTTTGCTGACGATGGCGGCCGGCTTGCCTTGCAGGGCCGTCACCAGTTCGCCGTCCGCATTGGCGATCGGCGCCGGCACCAGCACGCCCCGGTCCGCCAAATGGCGCATCAGTTGCAGATAGAACGGCAATTGCTCGAAGCTGAGGTTTTCAAAGATCGTCAGCACGTACTCGCCGCGCTCCGTGCTCAGGAAGAAATTGCTGTTTTCGATGCCGGATGCGATGCCCTTGAGCGCCAGAGGTTTGCCGAGTGGAAACTGCGTGATCCACTGGTCGATATCGTCCAGGTGTAGCGCGGTAAAAACTGCCATGGGAAAGAGGGGAATGGTCTAAAAGGTCAAAAAAAGCCGGCTGCCCCGCAGATGGCCGGGGCAGGGCAGAAGAGAGTGGCTGCTTACTTCGCTGGTGCGGGCGGTGCTGGCGCGTCCGCTGCCTCTTCGTCGCGTTGTTTCTGTTTCTTCTTGCCCAGGTCGAATTCCAGTACTTTCCATTGCGGGCCGCGCAGGGCGCCGTTGTGGGCCTGGTCACCACCGGCGGCCGGCTTCATGTAATAGGTGCTGCCGCCGCTCGTGACTTTGACTTCGGACGTCACGCCCGCTTCGCGTTTTTCGGTAATTTGCTGCTTGGCCGCCGCTGGCGCCACGGTGATCGGCGCTTCGCCCATTTCCTCGATACGTTCGAGCTGGGGTGGCGCGTCGCTCGGTTTGGCCGGCGTCTGGGCGCTGGCAATGGCTGAACATGCCAGCAGGGGCAGGGCGAGGAATGTCCAGAGTGTCGATGTACGCATCATGATGGGTTCGCTTCCATGTGTGGGGCTGCAGCGCGTGCAGTGGTGTAATGCCGTCAATTTATCTATAAGGCATTGTAACAAACTGGTAGGCAATGCTGTTTAATTGCGCCGAAATGGCTGGCAACGGCAGCCCGCGCGCATGCACGGGGCCGCCAGCTTGGCAAAAACGCCAGGAACGGCACGTGTGGCGGCCGGTGGCGCGGCCCTAAACTCTGCGATAATTGTGCGATATTCCGCCCGTCCGCCGCTGTTTCTTCCCGGCTGGCGCGGCTCACCTTATTTTATTGGCATTATGCAAAACACCCTGCTGTTAGTCGACGGTTCCAGTTACCTTTATCGTGCTTTCCATGCGCTGCCCGACCTGCGCAGCCCGGATGGCTATCCCACGGGCGCCATGCACGGCATGGTCAACATGCTGCGCCGTTTGCGCGCCGACTACCCGGCCGCCTACATCGCCTGCGTGTTCGATGCCAAAGGGAAAACTTTCCGCGACGACATGTATCCCGAGTACAAGGCCACGCGCGCCTCGATGCCGGACGACCTGCGCTTGCAGATCGAACCGATCCACGAAGCCGTGCGCGCCATGGGCTGGCCTATCCTGATGGTCGACGGCGTGGAAGCGGATGACGTGATCGGGACTTTGGCCGTGCAGGCGGCAGCGGCCGGCATGAACGTGGTGGTGTCCACGGGCGACAAGGATCTGGCGCAGCTGGTCAACAGCCAGGTGACCCTGATCAATACCATGAGCAATGAAAAGCTCGACGAAGCGGCCGTGCTGGTCAAGTTTGGTGTGCCGCCGAACCGCATCATCGATTATCTGTCGCTGATCGGCGATACGGTCGACAACGTGCCCGGCGTATCGAAGTGCGGTCCGAAGACGGCCGTCAAATGGCTGACCTTGTACGACAGCCTGGAAGGCGTGATGGAAAACGCGGCCAGTGTGGGCGGCGCCGTGGGCGAAAACCTGCGCACGGCCCTGCCATGGCTGCCGCAGGCGCGTGCCTTGATCACCGTCAAGACTGATTGCGATTTGTCCGGGCACATGACGACGATCGCCGACTCGCTGGTGGCGAAACACGAAGACAAGGAAGCGCTGCTGGCCTTCTTCAACCGCTACGGCTTCAAGGCCCTGCTGCGCGAACTGGGTGCGGCGCCGCCGCCGATGTCTCCCGTTGGTGCACCGACAGTTGCCGGTGCCACCATCGCGAATACGACGGGCGACATGTTCGCCGATGCCGCACCAGCAGTCGAGGCCGTGTATGAAACCGTCTTGACGGATGAGCAGCTCGATAAATGGATCGCCCTGATCGATGCGGCGCCCCTGACGGCTGTTGACACGGAAACTACGTCGCTGGAACCGATGACGGCGCAGATGGTCGGCATTTCCCTGTCCGTTGCCGAACATGCCGCTTGCTACATCCCGCTGGCTCACGACTACGCGGGCGCGCCGGAACAGTTGACGCGCGAACACGTGCTGGCGAAACTGCGCCCGTGGCTGGAAGATGCCAACAAGCCCAAGCTGGGCCAGAACCTGAAATACGACAGCCACATCTTCGCCAACCACGGCGTGACCCTGCGCGGCATCGCCCACGATACCCTGCTCGAATCGTATGTGTTCGAATCGCACAAGAAGCACGACATGGACAGCCTGGCCCTGCGCCACCTGAACTACACGACGATCCCGTTCGAGGACGTGTGCGGCAAGGGCGCCAAGCAGATCACCTTCAACCAGGTGGAAGTGGAGCAGGCGGCCAAGTATGCGGCCGAGGATGCCGACGTTACCTTGCGTCTGCACAATGCCATGTGGGGCAACGTGGCGGGCGATGACAAGCTGACCTTCATCTATGAAAAGATCGAGATGCCGACGGCCGTGGTCTTGCAAAAGATCGAGCGCAACGGCGTGCTGATCGATGACGAGTTGCTCAACATCCAGTCGGCCGAGCTGGCCGTGAAAATCCTGGAACTGGAAAAGAAGGCCTATGAACTGGCCGAGCAGCCGTTCAACCTCGGTTCGCCCAAGCAGATCGGCGAAATCTTCTTTGAAAAGCTGAAACTGCCGGTGGTCAAGAAAACCCCGACGGGCGCGCCATCGACGGATGAAGAAGTCTTGCAAAAGCTGGCCGAGGATTATCCGTTGCCCAAAGTGCTGCTCGAATACCGCGGCATGGCCAAGCTGAAGTCGACCTACACGGACAAATTGCCGAAGATGATCAACGTCACGACGGGCCGCGTGCATACGAACTATGCGCAAGCCGTGGCCGTGACGGGGCGATTGGCGTCGAACGACCCGAACTTGCAGAATATTCCCATCCGCAGCGCGGAAGGCCGCCGCATCCGCGAAGCCTTCATTGCGCCGCCCGGCAGCCACATCGTCTCGGCCGACTATTCGCAGATCGAATTGCGCATCATGGCGCATATCTCTGGCGACGAAGCCATGTTGCGCGCGTTTGCCGACGGCATCGACATTCACCGCGCCACGGCCGCCGAGATCTTTGGCGTGCCAGCCGCGGAAGTGCAAAGCGAACAGCGCCGCTACGCCAAGGTCATCAACTTCGGCCTGATCTACGGCATGAGCGCGTTCGGCCTGGCCGGTAACTTGGGCGTGGACCGCACGGCCGCACAAAGCTATATCGACCGGTACTTCGCGCGTTTTTCCGGCGTGAAACAGTACATGGAAGACACGCGCCAGCAAGCGAAGGCGCGCGGCTACGTAGAAACCGTGTTCGGCCGCCGTTTGTGGCTGCCGGAAATCAATTCGCCTAACGGCCCGCGCCGCCAGGGCGCGGAACGGGCGGCGATCAACGCGCCGATGCAGGGCACGGCCGCCGACCTGATCAAGCTGGCCATGATCGCCGTGCAAGGCTGGCTGGAAACGGACAACTTGCAGACGAAGATGATCATGCAGGTGCACGATGAACTGGTGCTGGAAGTGCCGGACGCGGAACTGGAACTGGTCAAGCGCAAGCTGCCGGAACTGATGGCCGGCGTGGCCGCACTGAAGGTGCCGCTGACGGCGGAAGTAGGCGTTGGGCGCAATTGGGACGAAGCGCACTGATGCGGTGTCGGCTTACGCGGGGCATGCCCCGCTAAGCCGACCTACGTGCCGATCAAGAGTGACGAGCAGTGACCGTAGGTCGGCTTAGTGACATAGCAGCAATCACCGTAGGTCGGCTTAGCGCGCAGCGCGTAAGCCGACATTTTTTGTCAACACATCCTTCAGGAGAAACGCATGAGCGACATGATCACCGATTGTGAAAGTTTGCTGGGCCAGAGCAGCTTGTCCGGGCCGGATGGCCGCCGTGGTTTCCTGAAGGTGGCGCTGGGCACGGGCTTTGCCGTGGCCGTATTGCCCGTGGCGGCGCAAAACGTCATCAAGACGGATTCCGCCGGGCTCGTCACGGGCAGCATGTCGGTGATGGTCGATGGTCAGGCCGTGCCCGTGTACGCGGCCCAGCCGGAGGGTAAAACGGGTTTGCCCGTGGTACTAGTCATTTCGGAAATCTTTGGCGTGCATGAACATATCGCCGACATGGCGCGCCGTTTCGCCAAGCAAGGTTATCTGGCCCTGGCACCCGATTTGTTCGTGCGCCAGGGCGATCCGACCAAGGTGGGCAGCATTCCGGAGTTGATGAAAGGCATCATCGCCAAGACGCCGGACGCGCAGGTGATGACGGACCTCGACGCCGTTGTGGCGTGGGCGAAACAGAATGGCGGCGACACGAGCCGACTGGGCATCACGGGTTTCTGCTGGGGCGGGCGCATCACGTGGCTGTACGCGGCGCATAATCCGGCCGTCAGGGCGGGCGTGGCCTGGTATGGCCGCCTCGTGGGTGAGCCCACTCCCTTGCAGCCGAGCAACCCCATCGATATCGCCGCCACCTTGAAGGTCCCCGTGCTGGGCTTGTATGGCGGCAAGGACACGGGCATCAACCAGGAATCGATCGCGAAGATGAAGGACGCACTGGCCAAGGGCGGCAACAAATCGGAGTTTGTCGTGTATCCCGATGCGGGCCACGCCTTCAATGCCGATTACCGTCCCAGCTATGTGGCGGCCGATGCGAAAGACGGCTATGCGCGTTGTTTGGCCTGGTTCAAGACACACGGCGTGGCGTGACGACGCAACAGAAAAACACCGCATTTCCCAGAAGTTAACGCGAAAGGCGCACCGGGCTGTAAAATGCCCGCTGCGCGCCAATGCAGTACAATTGCATCTTCATCGCGCGACGCTGCCGCCAAACGCGCAAAAAATTAAACAATAGACAACAACGCATTCATCAGGCCAGACGCCAGCATCGCGGGCGCCAGTGACCCGGCGCCATTTTGAGGTAAGAAAATCATCGATCCCGTCCTTATATCCATTTTGCTCGCGACCACGATCGCGGGCGTGTTGAGCATTACCGCGGCGGCGATCTTTTCGTTTGCATTCCTGTCCAAAGTGGTCGAGCGCATGGTCAGCTTGTCCGTCGGCATCATGCTGTCGACGTCCCTGCTGCACGCCTTGCCCGAAGCGTTCGAATCGCAGGCGGACCCGCGCACCCTGTTCGCCACCCTGCTGGCGGGCTTGCTGGCCTTCTTCATGCTGGAAAAATTCGCCATCCTGCGCCATTCGCACCACCACGAAGGCGATGGCCACCACCATGCGCACGGCCACGACAAGCACGAGGCGGGCAAGGCCGGCTGGATGATCCTGGTCGGCGACGGCATGCACAATTTTACGGACGGTATCCTGATCGCCGCCGCCTTCCTGGCCGACCCAAAGCTGGGCCTGGTGACGGGCCTGGCCATCATCGCGCATGAAATCCCGCAGGAAATCGGCGACTTCATCGTGCTGCTCAACGCCGGCTTCTCGCGCTTGCGCGCCTACATCTTCAACCTGCTGTGCAGCCTGATGGCGGTGGCGGGCGGCCTGCTCGGCTATTTCACCCTGGACCGCGCCAGCAATCTGATTCCTTACGTGCTCGTGTTCGCCTCGTCCGGCTTCATCTACATTGCCCTGTCCGACCTGATGCCGCAGATGCAGCGCCGCGCCACCTTGCGCGAAACCATTCCGCAAGTGCTCCTGATCGCGCTGGGCGTGTGCATCGTGCTGTTCCTGACGCACAAGCGCCACGGCGGTTGATGTACTGACTGTGTGGGTGTAGTATTGCCTTTCTGACTAACTTGCACAGAAAGGAGGAAAATATGGAAATTTTTATGCTCGCCCTATGGGATGCGCGTTCTTTAAGCACATTTGCCAGCTCTTGCCCACGTTCTATCGCGCTGCGATAACCTGGCCAGAGCAAAGTTACCCTCCTAGACGAGTCCTTTCCTGGTACTCCGTTGTCGTTAGCGCTCCTGTTAACGCGGATGCTTGCATCCCGAACAAAGACAAGAGCCATGACTACCCTTATCTCGACACAAGCTTTACAGCTGGATACCCACGACGGTTTCCTGTTCAACGAACTCGCCTTTACCTTGCGCCAGGGCGACCGCATCGGCCTGATCGGCCACAATGGCTGCGGCAAATCCACCTTGCTGGGCTTGCTCAGCGGCACGCGGGAAGCGACGTCCGGCACCATTCATTACGCCCGTGCCTGCCGCTTGCAGCACGTGGAACAGCATTTGCCAGCCGAACTTGCCAGCCTGAGCCTGTACGACGCCTTGCTGGCGCCGGTGCTGGACCAGCCGGAACTGCATTGGCGTGTCGACAGCCTGCTGGCCGAGTTAGGCTTCGAGCACGAGACGGCGCAAGTCCCCGTGCATTCTTTATCCGGTGGCCAGCACACGCGGTTATTGCTGGGGCGCGCCCTGCTGCAGGAGCCGAACGTGCTGCTGCTTGACGAACCGAGCAATCACCTGGACTTGCCGTCGCTGCTGTGGCTTGAGCAATTCCTGGTGGCCTGGCGCGGCGCCTTCATCCTCGTCTCGCACGACCAGCGCCTGCTCGACAACGTGGCCACGCGCAGCTGGATCTTGCGCGATAGCCGCCTCTACGACTTCGACTTGCCGTGCGGCCCCGCGCTGGCGGCGCTGGCCGAAGCGGATGTGGCCGCGGCCGCCCGCCATGCGGCCGAACAGAAGGAAATCGACCGCCTGGCCGTCAGCAGCACCCGTCTGGCCCTGTGGGGCAAGGTCTACGATAACGTCGGCATGGCGCGCAAGGCCAAAAGCATGCAGCGGCGCATCGACAAGCTGCATGATGAACAGTCGTTCGTCAGCGAGGGCGCGCCCTGGCGCTTGAGCTTGCGTGGCAAGGCGCTGGCGGCCGACCAGCTGCTGGCGCTTGATGGCCTGGACGTGCGCGCCGTGCCCGCCTCGCCGCTGCTGTTCCACGTCGGCCAGCTGTGGCTGAAACCGGGCGACCGCATCGCCTTGCTGGGCGCCAACGGCAGCGGCAAGTCGTCCTTGCTACGGTTGTGCTGGCAAGCGATACAGGCACAGGAGGAGCGCAGTGACTTGCGCTACCACCACGCCGCCAACATCGGTTACTACGACCAGTCGCTCAAGCAGCTGGCCGACGACGCCGACCTGTCCGACGCCTTGTATCCGTTTGCCGTGCAGAACGAGGCCGCGCGCAGCCAGGTGGCGCGCAAGCAGGCCTTGATCGCGGCAGGCTTTCCCTATGCGCGCCATGGCCAGACGGTGGCGACCCTGAGCGGCGGCGAGCGGGCGCGTCTGTTGTTTCTGGGCTTGTCGCTGGCCAGCTACCACTTGCTGCTGCTGGACGAGCCCAGCAACCACCTGGACATGCAGGGCAAGGCGGAACTGGGACAAGCCTTGCGCGGCTTTGCCGGTGGCTGTTTATTGGTATCGCACGACCGCGACCTGATCGAGACGGCGTGCAACCGTTTTTGGGTGGTGGCCGATGGCCAGCTGGAAGAGTGGCCCGATGCGGCCAGCGCGTATGCACGGCTCAGTGTGGAAGATGGGCTGGCGTTGACGCCCGTGCCGCGCGTGGAGCATGCATCTGCGGTACTGGCGGACGTCGACGTGCAGCTGGAACGCTTGTGCGAACTGGAGCAATTGCTGGCGGAAGATCTTGCCCGCAAGCCGCGCCACCAGAAGCCGGCCAGCCAGCAGGCGTGGCTGGCGGAGCTGGAACGCTTGAATCAGGCGCTGGGGATAACGTCGTAGTTATCCACTGGTAAAAGGTGGCGGACCAGTTGGTCCGCCATTTTTTTATTCAGTGCCCGTCGCCACAGGCCGCGCCGGATCGGCGCACCATTCGCTCCACGAACCCGGATACAGGGCCGCGCCCGGCAAGCCGGCCACTTCCAGGGCCATCAGGTTGTGGCAAGCCGTCACGCCGGAGCCGCATTGCAGGATGGCGGTTTGCGGTGAAGCGATCAAGGCGCTGAAGTCGCGCTGCAGTTCCTCGGCGCTCTTGAAACGGCCGTCCGCTTGTAAATTATCTTTGAAGAAACGGTTTTTCGCGCCGGGGATGTGGCCGCCCACGGGGTCGATGGTTTCGTTTTCGCCGCGATAGCGGTCGGGCGCGCGCGCGTCGATGATGGTCAGCGCCTGGGTTTCCAGGTTGGCGACGACGTCTTGCACACTGACCGTGCGCGTCAGGCTGGTTTTTTCCGTGATGTTACCGACAGGGCGGGGCGCTACCGGCGTGACCAGCGGCAAACCTTGCGCTTGCCAGGCGGCCAGGCCACCGTCGAGCACGGCAACGGCAGGATGGCCGAGCCAGCGCAGCAGCCACCACAGGCGGGCGGCGAACATGCCGCCCTGGCCGTCATAGGCGACCACTTGCGTGTCGTCATTGATGCCCCAGCCGCGCAAGGTGGCGAGCAGGGTGTTGCGGTCGGGCAAAGGATGGCGTCCCGTAAAGTCCGCTCCGCGCGCCGTCTTGGGGCCGGACAGGGCCGTATCGATATCGGCGAACTGCGCGTTCTGGATGTGGCCGGCGGCAAACGCATCGCTGCCGGCGGTCGGGTTGAGCAAGTCGTGGCGGCAATCGAGGATCACCCAGTTGCTGTCGTTCAGGTGGCTGGCCAGTTCGCTGGCCTGTATCAAGGTGGTGTACATCGGGGACGCTCCTTTACACTTCGCTGGCAATCGGATCCGTGCGCGCGATCGCCGCGCCACGGGCCGTGTTGCGGGTATTGTAATAGGTTGCCGCGATGCCGGAAGCGAGAATGATGCCGATGCCGGTCCAGCCGTGCCAGTCGAACAGGTCGCCAAAGATCACCACGCCCCAGAAGCTGGAAAAGACGATGCCCGTGTATTGCAGATTTGCCACCACGAGGGTCTTGCCCAGACGATAGGCGCGCGTCATGGCCATCTGCGCCATGGTGGCGCACAGGCCGATGGCGGCCAGCAAGCCGATACCGTAGGCGCTCGTGTGCGCATGCCAGACGACGGGGCCGCCGCCGGCGCTGGCCACGTGGCCGATCACGCCAGCGAGGAAATTGACGACCGAGAAATAAAACACGACCCTGTATTCGGGCTCGCCCAGCAAGCCCAATTTACGCACCTGCAAATAGGCGAGGGCCGACAGCATGCCGGAAATCAAGGCCGTGATGGCGCCCGCCAGCTGGTCCGTCTCGAACACCGGTTGCAGCAGCAGGGTCACGCCGACAAAGCTCATGGCAATGGCCGCCACCAGCGGCCACTCGACCTGTTTCATGCCTTTCCAGAAGCCGCCGGCCAGCAGGATCACGGCGATCCAGATGGGCGCCATGTAATTCAAGGTCATGGCCGTGGCCAGCGGCAGGATGGCGATCGCATAAAACCACAGCCACAGGGCGATCACGCCCACCACGCCGCGCCACAGATGCTGGCCCGGAATCGTGGTTTTGAAGCTGCCACCCTGGTACAAAATCGTGCAGCTCATGACGATCATGCCGATGATGCCGCGGTACATGACGATTTCGGACGTCGAATACATATCCGACGCCAGTTTGACGCACACGCCCATGATGGCGAACATGAAACTGGCAAATAGCATCCAAAGCGATTGCATGAGAAATCCTGACGATGAAAAAGAAAAGGCCGCGCAATGCGGCCCTGGAGGGAATTATAGTTCGATATTATTGCGGTACCACTCGTGAAAATGCTGCATGCCGTCTTCCATCGGTGATTGGTAAGGACCCACTTCGCTCACGCCGCGGGCCATCAGCGCCTTGCGGCCGGCATCCATGCGCAGCGCGATTTCATCGTCCTCGACGCAGGTTTCCATGTAGGCAGCCCGTTCCGCTTCGACGAAGTCGCGCTCGAACAGCACGATTTCTTCTGGGTAATAGAACTCCACCACGTTGCGCGTCTTTTGCGGGCCATCGGGCCACAGGGTCGAGACGACCAGCACGTGTGGATACCATTCAACCATAATGTTCGGATACAGGGTCAGCCAGATGGCGCCATACGGCGGCGCTTCGCCGCCACGGAATTGCAGCACCTGCTCCTGCCATTTCTTGTAGGCAGGCGAACCGGCCTGCTGCAAGCCGCGGTGCACGCCCACCGTTTGCACGCTGTAATCCTTGCCGAATTCCCAGCGCAGGTCGTCGCAGCTGACGAAGCTGCCCAGGCCCGGGTGGAATGGCTCGACGTGATAATCCTCGAGGTAGACTTCGATAAAGGTCTTCCAGTTGTAGTCGCACTCGTGGATTTCCACGTGGTCGAACATGTAGCCGGAAAAATCGAGGTCTTTCGAGACGGACAAATCTTTCAATTTTTCCATCACGTTGTAACCGTTTTGCTCGAACAGCAAGCCATTCCAGCTTTGCAGCGGCGTTTTCGACAGGTTCAGGCACGGCGTCTCGGGGAAATGCGGCGCGCCGATCAATTCACCCTTGAGGTCGTAGGTCCAGCGGTGCAGCGGGCAGACGATATGGTTCGCGTTGCCGCGGCCGTTGTACATCAGCGCCTGCCGGTGGCGGCACACGTTGGACAGCACTTCGATGCCGTTGGCGTTGCGCACGAGCATGCGCCCCTCGTTCTCAGACGCCAGGGTCGCAAAATCGCCGGTTTCCGGCACCATCAGCGCATGCCCGACATAGCGCGGGCCGGCTTGGAACAATTGCTGCATTTCACGCTGCAACAGCGTTTCGTCAAAATAGACGTGGACCGGAAGTTGCGCGTTTGAGCGCGCCAGCTTGGCGTGAGTAGCCAGATCGGACATCCCAACCCCCCATAAATGTACAACGGTCAGCAGTGCCCCAAGCCCTTGCCTGGACAACCGCTACAGAGAGAAAGAATCCGCAAAGACCTGAATTCAAATTTGTTGAAACGGTATTTCGGACAGAACCGGCGATTATAGCGCGTATCGGCCTCGGCATTGCCAAACCCCCCCGGTAAATAGGCTACTTTAATGAGAAACATTGTCATTTGGCGCGCAATACCCGGTAGCGAGGGGCGATTGCGCTAAAATTCACTGCCAAGCTGGCAACGCTATTGACTTTGAGCGCGCTGATTGCGCTTTAGTTTTCACTTAATAGTGTGGTTTGTTCTAAAATAACGCTTCTATGCTGGCCGGGAGTCCCCGGCGTCTCCCTACAAGCCCCTCGTGCCACGAAGAGATCTGAGTCTATGTCGAAGAAATTAACTGCCGCTGCCGCAGCGCCGGCCTCGTTTGAAGAGGCGATGGCGGAACTGGCGCAGCTGGTAACGCAAATGGAAGCGGGCCAGTTGCCGCTGGAAGCATCGGTCGCGGCGTACCAGCGCGGCTCGGAACTGGTCAAGTATTGCGCTACCCAGCTCGATAGTGTCGAAGCGCAGGTGAAAGTATTGGAAGGCGACATGTTGAAACCGTTCGTGGATGCGGGCGAGGCCGCCCAATGATGGCCAGCGTGCAACAAGACGGCGTGACCTTCGGCGACTGGATGCAAAGCACCCAGTCCGGCGTGGAAAGCCGGCTCGACCAGTTCCTGCCGGCGGCAGACGTCGTGCCGCACAAGCTGCACGCGGCCATGCGCTATGCGCTGCTCGGTGGCGGCAAGCGCGTGCGCCCGCTGCTGGTGATGGCGGCAGGCGAACTGTTTGATGCGGATCAAGATACCCTCGCGCGCGCAGCTTGCGCGCTGGAAATGATTCACGTGTATTCGCTCGTGCATGATGACATGCCGTGCATGGATGACGATGCCTTGCGCCGTGGCAAGCCCACCGTGCACATCGCCTACGATGAAGCGACGGCCCTGCTGGTCGGCGACGCGCTGCAATCGCAGGCGTTCATTCTGCTGGCCGACGGCGCGGCCATTCCTCCGGCGCGGCAAATGGCCATGCTCAAGGTGCTGGCGCACGCCTCGGGTTCCGCGGGCATGTGCGGCGGCCAGGCGATCGACCTCGACAGCGTCGGCCTGGCCTTGACCCTGCCGCAGCTGGAACAGATGCATCAGTTGAAAACGGGCGCCTTGCTGCGCGCGGCCGTGATCCTCGGCGCGCTGGCCGGCAAGGACTTGACGCCAGACGAGATGACGGCGCTGAACGCGTATGCGCGCGCCGTCGGACTGGCGTTCCAGGTGGTCGACGACGTGCTCGACGCCACGGCCGATTCGGCCACCCTGGGCAAGACGGCAGGCAAGGATGCGGCCGCCAACAAGCCGACTTACGTATCGATACTGGGGCTGGAACCATCGAGAGCCCTGGCAGAACAATTGCGGTGCGACGCCCATGCGGCGCTGGCGCCATTCGGGGACAAGGCACGCCGTTTGCGCGAGCTGGCGGACCTGGTCGTGCAGCGGAAGGCATAAATGAAACTGTTAGAAACCATCAATGAACCAGCGCAAGTGCGCAAGCTGGCCCGCTCGCAACTGGTGCCGCTGGCCCAGGAATTGCGCAGCTTCCTGCTCGACTCCGTTTCCAAGACGGGCGGCCACCTGTCGTCCAACCTGGGCACGGTCGAGCTGACCGTCGCGCTGCATTACGTGTTCAACACGCCGCACGACCGCATCGTGTGGGACGTGGGCCACCAGACCTATTCGCACAAGATACTGACGGGCCGCCGCGAGCGCATGCATACCTTGCGCCAGAAAGATGGCATTTCCGGCTTCCCGAAGCGCGACGAAAGCGAATACGACACCTTCGGCACGGCGCACTCGTCGACGTCGATCTCGGCCGCGCTGGGCATGGCGCAGGCCGCCAAGATCAAGGGCGACCCGCTGCACGCGATCGCCGTGATCGGCGACGGCTCGATGACGGCCGGCATGGCGTTCGAGGCGATGAACAATGCGGGCGTGCAGGAAGACGTCAACCTGCTGGTGATTTTGAACGACAACGACATGTCGATTTCGCCACCCGTGGGCGCGCTGAACCGCCACCTGGCGCGCTTGATGTCGGGACAGTTCTATGCTGCGGCGAAAAATGTCGGCAAGTCGGTGTTGCCCGGCCCCGTGCTGGAACTGGCGAAGCGCTTTGAGGAGCACGCCAAGGGCATGGTCGTGCCCGCCACCATGTTCGAGGAATTCGGTTTCAATTACATCGGCCCCATCGATGGCCACGACCTCGATTCGCTGATCCCGACCTTGCAAAACATCAAGCAATTGAAGGGCCCCCAATTCCTGCACGTGGTCACCAAGAAGGGGCAGGGCTACAAGCTGGCCGAGGCGGAACCGATCCTGTACCACGGCACGCCGAAGTTCAATCCGGCGGAAGGCATCAAGCCGGCCACGGCGCCAGGCAAGATGACGTACACGGAAGTGTTCGGCAACTGGCTGTGCGACATGGCCGCGCACGACAAGCGCCTGGTGGGCATCACGCCGGCCATGCGCGAAGGCTCGGGCATGGTGAAATTTGAACAGCAATTTCCCAACCGCTATTTCGACGTCGGCATCGCGGAGCAGCATTCCGTGACCTTCGGCGCGGGCCTGGCTTGCGAAGGCTTGAAGCCTGTCGTGGCCATCTATTCGACCTTCCTGCAGCGCGCCTACGACCAGCTGATCCACGACGTGGCCCTGCAAAACCTGGACGTGACGTTCGCGCTGGACCGCGCCGGCCTCGTGGGCGCCGACGGCGCCACGCACGCGGGCAACTACGACATGGCGTTCCTGCGCTGCATCCCGAACATGGTCGTCATGGCCGCGTCGGACGAAAACGAATGCCGGCAAATGCTTACCACCGGTTACCATTATCCTGGCCCGGCCGCCATCCGCTATCCGCGCGGCGCCGGTGCTGGCGTGGCCATCGTGCCGGAACTGACCAGTATTGAAATCGGCAAGGGCGAGATCAAGCGCCACGGCAAGCGCATCGCCATCCTGGCCTTCGGCTCCATGGTGGCGCCGAGCGTGGCGGCGGGCGACAAGCTCGACGCGACGGTGGCCAACATGCGCTTCGTCAAGCCGCTCGACGTGGCGCTGGTGAAACAGTTGGCCGCGGAACACGATTACCTGGTGACGGTGGAAGAGGGCTGCATCATGGGCGGCGCCGGTTCGGCCGTGGCCGAAGCCTTGGCTCTTGAGGCCATCGTCAAGCCGATCCTGATGCTGGGCCTGCCTGACACCTTCATCGATCATGGCGACCCCGTGCAGTTGCTGAAAAGCGTGGGCCTGGATGCCGCCGGCATCGCCGCGTCGATCGAGCAGCGCTTTGGCGGCAGCCAGCCGCGCCTGGCTGTTGTCAGCTAAATTTATCTGTCGACAGGAAAAGCGGCACTGCGGTGCCGCTTTTTTTTTCGCCAGCAGGAATTTACGCTGCACTGCAACATTTTCCGCCGGGGAATGCTACGATGACGCTTTGATACCCTTTCAAAGTTCAACTTGTATTTCAGGAAATTTCACCGCCGTTCGCGCGCACTGGCCGGCCGCTGGCTGACGGGCATGCACGCCTATACCGACAAGCTGGCGCAGCGCCGTCCCCTGTGGATGGTCAGCCTGGCCATCGATGAAACGAATCTGTCCGAGGGCTTGCGGGCCGCGTGCGCCTCGAGCGCCATGCTGCTGCTGGGCCTGCTGTTCGACCACCCCGATTTTTCCTGGGCCGCCATCGGCGCCTTCTGGACCTGCCTGGCCGACGCGGCCGGCACGCGGCGCATGCGCTTCGTCTCGATGGTGGGCTTCGGCTTGCTGTCGACGGTCGCTGGCGGCCTGACTGCGCTGGCGGCCGGCCATGGCGTGGTGGCGGCGGCCATCGCCGTGCTGCTGTTTTCCTGGGCCGGCGCGCTGGCGCGCATCTGGGGCGCGGCCACGGCGCAAGTGGCCATCCTGGCGGCCACGGCTTGCGTGGTGATGGTCACGCATCCATTGGAATCGATGACGCAGACGGCGCCTTTCCTGGGCCTGTACATGTTCGGCTGCCTGTTTGCCACCGTGCTCAGTTTTACGGTCTGGCGCATCCACCCGTTTAGCCCGGCCCGACGCGCCATCCGCGCCGCATATTCGCGCCTGGCCGGCATCGCGCGCGACAATGCGCGCTTCCTGGAACAGGGCCCGGCATTGCCGGACGCGGCCGCGCATGGCGCCAGCTACCGCTCGCAGGCGCGCGCCGCGCTGGAAGCGGCGCGCGTGGCGCTGGCCGCCGTGCCGCCCGCGCGCGCGGGACGCAGCGCCCTGTACGACAACCTGCTGCTGGCGCTCAGCGACGCCGAGCGCATCTTCGCCTATCTGATCGCCGTCACGCATACGTGCGAGCGCGAGCAGCAGCGCCTGCGCCAGGACCCGCGCGCGCGGCGCAGCCTGGAAGTGATGGCCGTGCTGCTGCGCCGCCTGGGGCAAGCCGTGCAGCGCCAGCCGGAAACGCCGCCCCTGGCATTGCAGCGCCGCCTGGCGGGCTGCGGACGGCGCCTGGAAGCGGCGCTGGGCGCCTTGCTGCCGCTGCGCCTGAACGTGGACTTCATGGAACTGGGCTTGCCGCGCGCGACACAGCTGCCGTGGCGCGAGGCGGCCTTCCTGGCGCTGGGGCAGGCGTGGCAAACGGCGAAAGTCAACGCCACGCCGCAGTCGCTGAGCTGGCGCCATGCGGCGCGCGTGTCGCTGGCGACGACGGCCGGCTTCCTGCTGGTCGAAGCCTTGCAGATTCCGTTCGGCTACTGGGCCACGATGGCGACGTTATTGATCTTGCAGCCATCCGTGTCGACCACCTGGCCGCGCGGCATCGAGCGGGTCGCGGGCAGCGTGCTGGGCGCCGTGCTGGCCGTGCTGATCGGCCTGTTCATTTACACGCCGCTCGGTATTTCGCTGGTGGTGTTTCCCCTGATCGTCGCCACCATGGCCTTGCGCCGTGTCAGCTACAGTCTGCACGTGCTGTTCATGACGCCCGCCTTCGTGCTGGTGGCCGACTATGCGGCGCCGGCCAGCGAGATGGTGTATGCGATGAGCCGCCTGGGCAACAATGTGCTTGGTTGCGTGCTGGCCCTGCTGGCCACGTTTTTCCTGTGGCCGGACCGCGAGGCGGACGACCTCGACCAGCGCCTGGCGAAAGCCGTGTCGGCCAACCTGAAATACCTGCTGGCCGTGCTGGCGGCGGGTGGACGCTGGGACAGCGCGATTGCGCGCCTGCGCCGCGAGGCGGGACTGGCCAGTAATAACGCGGAGCAAGTGCTGCAGCGCTTGCGTATCGAGCGCCGCCTGGACCGCAGCAGCGGCGTGGGCCTGGCGGCCCTGCGCACCTTGCCGCTGCTGCGCCGCGTGGCGGGCAGTACGGCGCGCATCAGTTTGAGTCCCCAGGCCGAGCCGGCGCCGCCCGAATTGCAACGGTGGATTGCCGCCGTCAGCGGGGAAATCGATGCGCTGCTGCGTGGTGAAGCCGATGCCAGCGCGCCCGGCCCGTGCGCGGCCGAGGGCTTGACGGCCCTGCAAGCCGATGCGGTGGCGCAGGTGCAGTTGCTGCGCGGCTTGCTGCGCGAGCATGTGCAGGCCGTCGATAGCGCGGTGACTTCTTCGCACTGAAGCGTAGCCGCTCGGCCGGTTGCGCCCGCAACCGGCCTTTTCCTGCTTGCGGCGCCAATATTGTATAGACGTTTGGCGCCTGCCAATCTCTCCAAAATCCACATTTCATGGGCTTTTCCAATATATTTTCCAAACTGGAAATTTATCGGAAGGAAACGTTGACTCTAAAATAAGTGCGGTCTATATTCGATTTCTCAGGATGTAAATTCTAAAAAGTAATAAGCATGCAATCGTAAGTGGCCTTCCTTTTTTCACGTCAATCGAAAGGTAGAAAATGTTCAAAAAGATCGCACTTTTCCTGTTCGCCGTCGGCATCAGCGCATCCTATTCGGTGGGGGCGGCCGGCAACAGCTTGAGCGACTGCCAGCGCGAGTGTTATGGCGCCTTTACCGATTGCCTCGATTCTGGCCACTCCAGCAACACCTGCAAGGCATTGTTAAATGCATGCAAGGTCGAATGCGGCGTGAATTAAGAAACCGGGTGTGCCGGGGGGAACAATTGCCCCGGCTTGGAGGTAACGATGTCAAGGTGGCTTCATGATGCAAAAGAAAATTAAAACCATCGCCATGTATGGCTTGATACTGGCCGCCGGCCTGGGCAGCGGCTATGGCCTGTCCTTGTTGCCCGGCTTGCTCAAGTCGAATTACACCGAGGGCAATTACGCCGCGTATTTCCCGGATGCCCAGACGAAGGTGGTGCTGTACGGCACGGACTGGTGCGGCTATTGCGCCAAGACGCGCGCCTACTTCAAGGAAAACAAGATCGAATTTGTCGATCTCGATATCGAGAAATCCCCGGAAGCAAGAAAAGCCCATGAAGCACTGGGCGGCGGCGGCGTACCGGTGGTGTTGATCGGCAACCGCAAGATCCAGGGTTTCAATGCGGGCGCGCTGGAGGCGGCGCTGAAGAAAATCTGACGTTCCCACTTGTTAACTTGAAAGGCTGACCATGTTCAAAAAGATTGCCGCTTTCCTGTTTGCCGCCGGCACGGCCCTGTCCTTCAGTGTGCACGCGGGCAGCCCCGATTGCACCTTTGTCTGCGAACGCAACATGCTCGATTGCGTGGAGTTCGACCAGCCAGCTTGCATGCAGCAGTACAAGGAATGCCTGAACCAGTGCCTGCGCTAGGAACGCGCTGACGGAGTGTGGATGGCGCGTAAGAGACGGCGCGCCATGGATGTCCGTGATCGTCTGTCAATTCAACAGGAGTGCTTATGTTCAAAAAACTCGGTTTCTTTTTGTTTGCCATGGGCGTCAGCGCCTCGTATGCCATGGCCAGCAGTACCGCCGACATTTCGGAATGCCAATCCGAGTGCTATATGGCGCTCGATGCCTGTGTCATGGAATTCAGTGTTCCTTCATGTGTCCGTGCCAATAAAGCCTGCCTTCAGGCCTGCGGCTAAGTAACAGCCTGTCAGCCGGATAGAGCACGGCGATGCTGTTTGACAGGCATCGCTTTTTTTCATCTCATCCCCGCGTGCGGTCATGCCGCCATAGCACGTCGCTGCCGCCGGCAAAGCGGTTGAGCACGCGCGACAGCACGAACAGCAGGTCCGACAGGCGGTTCACATACTGGCGCGGATGTTCGTGGATGGTTTCCGCATTGGCCAGCGCAACGATGCTGCGCTCGGCGCGGCGGCACACGGTGCGGCACACGTGCGCGAGCGAGGCGGCGCGCGAGCCGGCCGGCAGGATGAATTCGGAGAGCGCCGGCAAGTCCGCATTGTATTTCGCCAGCAGGTCGTCGAGGCGCAGCACGTGCTCTTCCTTGATCAACTGGTAGCCGGGGATGCAGATTTCTCCGCCCAGGTCGAACAGGTCGTGCTGGATGGCCACCAGCTCGTCGCGCAAGGCGTCGGGCATGGCTTCGCACAGCAGCAAGCCGATATTGGAGTTCAGTTCGTCCACGTCGCCCATGGCGTGGATGCGGGCGCTGTCCTTGCTGGTGCGGCTGCCGTCGCCCAGGCCTGTGCTGCCATTGTCGCCCGTGCGCGTGGCGATTTTCGAAAGTCGGTTGCCCATGATGCGGATCCTGTAAAGAAGAATGGGGGCAGCATACGACACTGCGCGCCGCCCGGCTGCGGATTTGCGGGCAAATCGGACAAAAAATGTGGTGCGCGCCACTTTTGTGCTTACAATCGTTGCACGCCCATGCCCATTTGTCTCCCATCTTATGCTCAATGCTGCCCCTGAATCCGGATTGACCGCCGCGCGCCAGCAAGCCGTCGTCGTGGCCCTGCTGGCCGTGCTGCCGGCCCGCTGCGTGCTGTCCGACGCGGAAGACACGCGCCCGTATGAATGCGATGGCCTGGCCGCCTACCGCCAGTTGCCGATGGTAGTCACCTTGCCGGACACGGAAGAACAGGTCATCGCCATCCTCGGCGTCTGCCGCGAACTTGGCGTGCCGATCGTGCCGCGCGGCGCCGGCACGGGCTTGTCGGGCGGCGCCTTGCCTATTGCCGAAGGCGTGGTGCTGTCGACGGCGCGTCTGAACCGCATCGTGCGCGTCGATGCGTATGCGCGCACGGCCGTGGTGCAGCCGGGCGTGCGCAACCTGGCCATTTCCGAAGCGGCTGCGCAATATGCCTTGTATTACGCGCCCGATCCCTCGTCGCAGATTGCCTGCAGCATCGGCGGCAACGTGGCGGAAAACTCGGGCGGTGTGCATTGCCTGAAATACGGCTTGACCGTGCATAACGTGTTGCGCGTGCGGGTCGTCACCATCGCTGGCGATGTGCTGGAGCTGGGCGGCGAATGCCTGGATTCTCCGGGCCTCGACCTGCTGGCCGTCTTCATCGGTTCCGAAGGCATGCTGGGCATCGTCACGGAAGTGACCGTGAAACTGATACCGAAACCGGCCACGGCGCGTGTCATCATGGCCTCGTTCGGCGACGTCGTCACGGGCGGCAATGCCGTGGCCAACGTGATCGCCGCCGGCATCATCCCGGCCGGGCTGGAGATGATGGACCAGACGTCGTCGCGCATGGTCGAACCGTTCGTCAAGGCCGGCTACGACATCGACGCGGCCGCCATTTTGCTGTGCGAGGCGGACGGCACGCACGAAGAAGTGGAAGAGGAAATCGCGCGCATGACGGCCGTGCTGGAAGGGGCGGGCGCCAGCGCGATTGCCGTCTCGCAGTCGGAAGCGGAGCGCATGAAATTCTGGTCCGGCCGCAAGAACGCCTTTCCCGCCGCCGGTCGCATCTCGCCCGATTACTACTGCATGGACGGCACCATCCCGCGCAAAAAACTGGCGGAAGTGCTGACGGGTATCGCCGCCATGGAAACGACGCATGGCTTGCGCTGCGCGAACGTGTTCCACGCGGGCGACGGCAATCTGCATCCATTGATCCTGTTCGACGCGAACATGCCCGGCGAATTCGAGCGCGCCGAAGCGTTTGGCGCGGACATCCTGGCCCTGTGCGTGGCCGTGGGGGGAACCATTACGGGCGAACATGGCGTGGGCATGGAAAAGATCAATTCCATGTGCGTGCAGTTTACGCGCGCCGAACTCGATGCCTTCTTTGCCGTCAAGCGCGCCTTCGATCCCCATACCTTGCTGAACCCGGACAAGGCGATTCCCACCTTGAACCGCTGCGCCGAATTCGGCAAGATGCATGTGACGGCGGGACGTCTGCCGTTCGCCAACCTGCCCCGTTTTTAATTTTCCGGAGACCCCTTTGCAAGCGATAGCGGAACAATTCAGGCAGCAGATCCTGGCGGCCAGCGCGGCGGGCAAGCCCTTGCGCCTGCGTGGCGGCGGCACGAAAGACTGGTATGGCCAGCAGCTCGAAGGCGAGGTGCTCGACACGCGCGCGTATGCGGGCATCATCGATTATGAACCGACGGAGCTGGTGATCACGGCCCGCTGCGGCACGCCGCTGACCGAGATCGAGGCGGCGCTGGCCGCGCGCAACCAGATGCTGGCCTTCGAGCCGCCCCACTTCGGCCCCGGCGCCACGGTGGGTGGCGTCGTCGCCAGTGCCTTGTCCGGCCCGCGCCGGGCCAGCGCGGGCGCCTTGCGCGATTTCGTGCTGGGCGCCGTGCTGATGGATGGCCATGGCGAACGCCTGGCCTTCGGCGGACAGGTGATGAAGAACGTGGCTGGCTACGATGTCTCGCGCCTGCTGGCGGGGTCCCTGGGCACTTTGGGCCTGATCCTGGAAGTGTCGCTGAAGGTGCTGCCCTTGCCGCTGCGCGAAGCGACGTTACGCGTGGCCTGCGCGGAAATCGCCGCCTTGCGCATGCTCAATGAATGGGCGGGCAAGCCGCTGCCGATATCGGCCAGCTGCTGGCATGACGGTGTGTTGACGGTGCGCCTGTCCGGCGCCGAGGCGGCCGTCTCGGCGGCGCTGCAATCCCTGGGTGGCGAAGTGCTGACGCACGATGACGCGGCCGCCTTCTGGCTGTCCGTGCGCGAGCAAACGCATGCATTCTTTGCTGGCGCGGGCAGCCTGTGGCGCTTGTCGCTGCCGCCGCACGCCAGCGCCGTGATCCTGAAAGGGCGCCAGCTGATCGAGTGGGGCGGGGCGCAGCGCTGGCTCAAGCT
>RCUP01000077.1_pt1 | contig 109625 bp, 102 predicted proteins | sample 2166341 | NCBI WGS metagenome assembly RCUP01 (sample SAMN09932325, study PRJNA488358) | compost metagenome | isolation source: compost soil in succinonitrile-enriched | place: Germany: Experimental Botanical Garden | reverse complement strand
CCGGAGGAGCGATACAATTATTCATTATATCTTTCTGATGAAATTCAAAAAATAATATGTTGCTGTAAAGTTCTTTCTTTACAACAGCAAACTTGTAATCTATAATGAATAATTATATAATTTCATTTACAACAGTTTCTGTTTTTTTCAGTTTTTATTTTCTTTGGTCATAATATATTTACAATGGCTACCTCAGTTATAGTCTGAAAGATTCAGTGAATATTCGAATGAAATGATTACTGAAAATTCTGTTAATCATCAATTTTTATTTTATGCTGAATTTTTTAGCCCGGATAGTAGCGGTTACCCCGCAACATGAGTAGGAGAGAAGAGGGATTTAGAGATGGAGAGGCAATGGCGTGAGGAGTAATAGCGAATAGCCGGAAATAGCTCCTTAGTATTATAGTTATTATGCTCAATGTTGATTAATTATATTAAATATATTTAAGAATCACCATAATAGATATTATTAAATTGTTTAAAGTTCAGAAATTCGTAAATTTGCACCATGATTAAAATTGGCAATATAGAACTGCCGGAATTTCCGCTTTTGTTGGCTCCGATGGAAGATGTGAGTGACCCTCCATACAGACGTTTGTGCAAATTGCATGGAGCAGATTTGATGTACTCGGAGTTTATTTCTTCTGAAGGCTTAATTCGTGATGCGATGAAAAGCAGAAAAAAACTGGATATTTTCGATTATGAAAGACCTGTAGGAATTCAGATCTTTGGTGGTGATGAAGAGGCGATGGCAATGTCTGCAAGGATTGTAGAAACAGTAAATCCTGATTTGGTAGATATCAATTTCGGATGTCCTGTAAAAAAAGTGGTTTGTAAAGGAGCCGGTGCAGGTGTTTTGAAGGATGTTGACATGATGGTTCGTTTAACGAAAGCGGTAGTGAGTTCTACAAGTCTTCCTGTAACGGTGAAAACCCGTTTGGGATGGGACAGCAATTCTATCAATATTGATGAAGTTGCCGAACGTCTTCAGGAAACAGGAATCAAAGCTTTAACCATCCATGCGAGAACACGTGGACAAATGTATAAAGGTGAAGCTGATTGGGAGCATATTTCAAGAATTAAGCAAAATCCTAATATTGAGATCCCTATTTTCGGAAACGGAGATATCGATTCTCCCGAAAAAGCTTTAGAATATAAAAATAAATATGCGTGCGACGGAATAATGATAGGTCGTGCTGCAATTGGATATCCGTGGATTTTTAATGAAATAAAGCATTTCTTTAAAACAGGTGAAAACTTGGCTGCTCCAACTATTTCAGACAGATTATTAGCCGTTCGTCAACATGCAGAATGGAGTGCTGAATGGAAAGGTGAAAAGCTGGGATTAATTGAAATGAGACAACATTACAGCAATTATTTCCGTGGAATCCCACATTTTAAAGATTTCAGAAGAAAATTCTTAGAAGTATATACTTTGGAAGAAATGGATGCTGTTATTCATGAAACTCAGGAGTTTTACGAAGAATATCAAGCTCAACAAGTATAAAATTAAAACCCATCAGATTTTGATGGGTTTTGTTATTTTTTTTTAAGTTTTGTTTGAATTAGTATCCTCCTTCTGAAGAAGAATCATTTTTTATAAGAGCCAGTGCAGAAGAAGTTCCAATCCTTTTTACACCTAGTTTAATCATCTTTTCTGCATCTTCCGGAGTTCTTACCCCACCTGCAGCTTTTATGGGAAGTTTACCCGCATTATCAAGCATTATTTTTATTCCTTCGAAGGTTGCTCCGTTTGGTTTTCCGTTTTCTGTTTGATAAAAACCTGTTGAAGATTTAACGAAAATATTTTCTAAATCTTTTTCATTAAAATTCTCTTCTGCCCAAGTTGAAATATTTTTGGTAAGGTCTGCAATTTGTGCATCTGTCAAAGCTGCAATTTCAATAATCCATTTGGCAATTTTTTGATGCTGAATGCATAGTTGCGTACATCTTAAAAATTCGTCTTTTACAAGCTCTAAATTTCCATTAAGATAAGCTTCGTAATTAATTACAAAATCCAATTCATCTGCTCCGTCATTGATCGCCTTGGTTGCTTGAGCCAGCTTTTCATCAACAGAATATATTCCTTCGTGAAAACCAATTACCGTTCCTACAATTACATTAGATTTCTTTTCATTTAAAAAACTTTTAATTTCAGCAACATAATCAGGACGAATCATTATGGCAAAAATGTGATGCTCTATTGCTTCCTGAGCCAAATCTTTCACAATCTGCAATGTTTCTTCCTCAGAAATTCCTGATTGCTGTGGAGTTTTTAAATAAGTTGAATCTAAATATTGAGCAATGTTCATCATAATTATACTTTCAGTTGTCTGTAAATACCTTGTTCCAAAGATATGAAAGTTTCGGTTCTTGTAACGCCTTTCAGCTTCTGAAGTTTGCTTAAAATCAGCATTAAATGATCATTGTCTTTGCATAAGACTTTTAGAAAAATAGTATAATTTCCTGTGGTGTAATGTGCTTCTACCACTTCATTTACTTCTTTCAAAGATTTTACCACCTCAGGATAATGACTTGGCTGGTCAAGAAACATCCCGATGTATGATACTACTTTGTATCCTATTTTTCTTGGGTTCAAAAATGAGATAGAATTCTCTATAACTCCCGCTACCTCAAGCTTTTTAATTCTTTGATGCACGGCAGTGGTAGATATCCCTACTTGTTTAGATATATACGCCAAAGAACTTTTAGAATTGTCCATCAGCATATATATGATCTCTTTGTCTAGCTGATCCAATTGATAGCTCGTATTATCTTCTGTGTTTCTCATTTTTAATATTTTGTTACTTCAATTCAATTTTTTTTGAAAGCTACTAAAACAGGAAAATGGTCGCTAAAGCCACCAAGATACCTTGTTCCTGCATATGTTCTGAAAGGTCTGCCTTCAAAACCTTTATTTTTAGTACTCATACTTTCAGGATTAAAAACCTTTGCCTCCTGAAAAGATAATGTTGCATCAGCTTTAAAAAAAGAATCTGATAGCATGATCTGGTCAAAAAGTAGTCCGGATTTGTAATGAAAAGTAGAATATTTCTTAGTTGAAAACAGCTTTTGAAAAGGATTGTGTAAAACCCTGTTCTGCGTACTGTCATAAAGAATTTTTATTAAATTCTCATCGTCCGGGTTTTGATTAAAATCTCCGCACAAAATGACATGTTCCTGATCTTTATTGATGATATTTAAAATCCTGTTGTGAATTTCATTCATAATAAAGTTTCTTTTGGGCTGATTAATGTCTTTTTCTCTCTTCGAAGGAAGGTGAGCTACAAAAACATTCATTATTTCCTCTTTGAATTTTACTTTTGCAAAGAGTACATCCCGTGTTGTGTCATAGTTATCGGGTCTGTTGTCTACGATTTCAAAAAAGAAAGTGATAGCTTCAGAATCTAAGATTTCAACTTTAGATTTGTCATATAAAAGAGCAACGTCTACTTTCCGCTCATCAAGGGAATTATAATGTACAATTCCGTATTGAGAGCTGAAAGGATCAAGTTTTACCAGATCTTCTAATACCTTTTTTCCGGAAACTTCACAAAGACCGATAAGGGCAGGTAAAATTCCGTTTTCTTCCTTCATTAAACGAAAAACATGAGCAATTTTTGAAAGCTTAGTTCTGTACTTTCTGTCGTCCCAGTTTCGTAATCCTGATCTTGTAGGATCGAGTTTATGAATCTGCGGCGGATCGGGCAAAAACAAATTTTCAACATTGTAAAAAGCAAAAAGCTCCATCAACATATTTTTCTAAATTGTGACAAAATTTTAATCAAACTTATCATTAAATATATCAAGAATTTTGATGATTATAAAATCTTAAATCAAATTAATTTTTAAAATCTTAATATGTTATTACAATGATAAATAATGGGCAAATTTACAATATAAATTTCAAACAAACCCATGTATGATTCAATAAAAAATAATCCATTTAAAAGTGATATAAATGGGGTGAAAAATGTAATGAAAGGTATTATAAATGTAAAATTTTCAGTAAAAACTATTTCTCACATAAGTTTTTTTACTTATTCTAAAAGGTCGGGGCGCTTTTCTGTAGTGATTTTTACAGCCTGTTCGTGTCTCCATTCCTCAATTTTAGCGAAATTTCCACTTAAAAGTATTTTTGGAACTTCCAATCCTTTATAAGATTCTGGTCTTGTATAAATGGGAGGAGAAAGCAAATCGTCCTGAAAACTGTCTGTTAAAGCACTTTGTTCGTCATTCAAAACTCCAGGAACAAGACGGATGATAGAATCTGCCAAAACACAAGCTGCCAATTCACCACCAGTCAAAACAAAATCTCCGATTGATATTTCTTTGGTAATATGCAAATCTCTTACACGCTGATCGATTCCTTTGTAGTGACCACATAAAAAGATCAGATTGTTTTTAATCGATAAAGTATTGGCAATTCTTTGGTTTAAAGTTTCTCCATCAGGTGTTAAATAAATGATTTCATCATATTCTCTCTGAGATTTAAGTTCAGAAATACATTTATCTATAGGCTCAATCATCATCACCATTCCTGCACCACCACCGTAAGGTTCGTCGTCAATCTGGCGGTGTTTGTTGATTGACCAGTCTCTCAACTGATGAAAATGTACTTCTACAATACCTTTATCAACTGCTCTTTTCAAAATAGAAGTTTGAAACGGACTTTCCATTAATTCTGGAAGCACGCTTATAATGTCAATTCTCATTGCTGCGTATTATTTTTTTGAGATGGCGAAATAATCAGACGTAAGGAAGAATCTTTATTAAAATAACTCCACATCCAGTTAAAAAATATCGCCAGTTTATTTCGGACGCTCAAAATAAGCATTAAATGTAAGAACATCCAAAAATACCAGGCTAAAAATCCCTGAAATTTTATAAATGGCAAGTCAACAACGGCTCTGTGTTTTCCGATGGTTGCTAATGAACCTTGGTCTTTGTACTCATATTCAACCCATTCGTTCTTGTTTTTCCTCAGAAAGTTTTTGCCTAAATTTTTCGCCTGATTGATGGCAACATTCGCAACTTGAGGATGACCTTGAGGATATTTCGGAGTTTCCATGTAGGCAATATCTCCAACTGCATAAATATTGTCGTAGCCTTTTACTTTATTGAAACGATCAACGATATATCGATTTCTGACTAAATTTTCAGAAGGAAAACCGTCAATGACATTTCCTGTAACTCCTGCAGCCCAGATTACATTGTTCGACGGAATTTCTTTGCCGCTTTTCATATAGACCTTATTTCCGTCATAATCGGTTACGACTTCACCACTCAGAAAGTTTACGCCTAATTCTTTTAAATATTTTTCAGATTTTTCCTGAGCTTCAGGGCTCATTACGGCAAGAGGCTTTTCGGTAGAACTTACAAGAATAATTTGAAGCTGATCAAAATTCATATAAGGATAATCTCGCGGAAGGATTTCTTTTTTCATCTCTGAAAAAGCGCCAGCCAATTCCACTCCGGTTGGTCCGCTTCCTACGATAACGATATTCCAGTTTCCGTCGTCGCTTCGGCTTTTTTCAAGAATCAGTTTTTCGAAAGTCATTAAAACATGATTTCTGATACTGATAGCTTCCTGAGTATTTTTCATTCCGAAAGCTTTACTTTCGAGATCTTTATTTCCGAAAAAATTGGTTTTACAACCGGTGGCGATAATTAATTTGTCGTAAGTAAATTCTGCTTCATCAGTAATGACCTTATTATTGGCCGGATCAATAGATTTTACATCCGTTAAACGAAACTGTGTATTTCTGGATTGCTGAAAGATTTTTCTGAAAGGAAAAGAAATATTGGATGGCTCGATTCGTCCGCATGCAACCTGATAAAAAAGGGGTTGAAACATGTGGTGATTTACTCTGTCGAGAACAATTACCTTTTTATTTTTATTGTTCAGCGTTTTTGCTAACTGCAATCCCGCAAAACCTCCTCCAATGATGATAACCTTTTCGCGTGTTTCCATAATACACAAATTTACTTATTTTATTTAGTATTTTTAAGGCTTAAAAAGTTAGTTTTGCAAAACTTTATGAGCCCTAAAAAGTACACCAAAAAAACTGCCAAAAACATCCATCAAACAAGACGAAAGAATTATTTTTTGCGTCGTAAAATTGTATTGCTCATCTTGGTGATTGCACTTATCGGAACAGGTTTATATCTAAAGCAATCAATCAGTTACTATTATGCTTTATATTTTAATAAATTTGCTCATAAGAAGCTAAAAAACAGCGAATCTGAAACTCTAAGAATTCAGAAAATTATTTCAAATAATTTGGATAAAACTTATGGTTTTGACATTTCTCATTACCAAAATAAGGAAGATATAAAATGGGATAGTCTGAGCATCGGGAATAAAACAATTCCGCTTGAATTTGTCGTGATGAGAGCAACGATGGGAAACCGAAATGCCGATAAAAATTTTGATGAATTCTGGTCTTCTGCAAAAGAGCATAACCTAATCCGTGGAGCGTATCATTTTTACCGAGCTGATGAAGATCCGGTCATTCAGGCAAATAATTTTTTGGATAATGTAAAGCTTGAAAGTGGGGATTTGCCGGCAGTTTTAGATATTGAAAAGATTCCAAAAAGTAAGTCGAAAGAAAAGCTGATTGAGGACTTAAAAATTTGGTGTAAAATTGTGGAAGAAACTTATGGTGAGAAACCTATTATTTACACGTATTATCATTATTACAAAGATTTTCTGAGAGGCGAATTTGATGGTTACCCAATCTGGCTTGCCAATTACAACGATGTTCCCGAACCTTCACCTGAAGATCAATGGAATTTTTGGCAGTTTACAGAAAACGGAATTGTGTACGGAATCAATTCTAAAATAGATTTAAATATTTATAACGGGGGAGTTTGGTCGCTGAAAAGCTTAACTTTGGATTAATTAATCTTTTCTTAATTTTTGTTAATAATTCTTAAAAAATTATTCTATAAAATCATGTTTGCGTTAAAAAATTACAGATATTTGTATTAACTAATACCTGAAAACTCGGCTGCCAATATTTTGGTAGTTGCTTTTTCGCTTTTTAAAAACTAACCATAAAAACTAATGTAATCATGAGAACAAAAATTTTATTGCTGTTTCTACTCGGTGGGGTAGAGATAGTGTTTGGACAAGAAAAAAATGCGAAATATGCTGATGGATTGAATGAGAATAAGGCAAACGAAATTTATATTGAAAAGAATTCAATAGTTGGACTAACAAATATGAGAAGCGACTTTTCAGTAGATGTTTCAAAAGATTTTGCAGCATCTCTAAAACTGAATATAGAAAGTAAGAATAAAAATTTTAGTTTCTTAATACAAAACGATATAGGGTCAACAAATAGTTATACTCCATTATTTAGTAAGGGTGATTGGGCTGTGAATAATAGTTTAGGCATTACTGCAAAATGGCATTTTAAAACATCAAGATGGGTATTTCAGAATGATTATGAATTATTAAAAACAAAAGGATTATCTGATGATTTAATTTATGATAAGTTAGATAATGAAAATAAATTATCACAATATAGAACGCAATGGCTTTCTGCTGGTTTACAGTGGGATTATAAAGAGTTCTTATTATTAGCAGATGATTTATCGGCAACAATAGAAAATCCCTTAATATCAGATAGAAAGAGTTCTTATGTTGCTAATGCAGCTTGGAATATGCTTTGGGTCACGTCATATAAACATGGGATTTATATTACAACAAGTGTTGGATATTCATTTCAGAACAAGGGAACAAATTATGAAAAGCTTACAGAAGTAACGGTTCGTAAAAGTAGAGAGATTAGAGATAATGAAAATAATATTTTAAATATTTCTGAAACTGAAGAAAAAGGTAGAAAAGGAGTTTTGATTATTAGTGATGCTCATAAGCTTTTTGCTGATTTGCATCTTACTTTTGCGCCTCCTAAATATGGACTTGGATTCGACTTATTTGTTCTCCCATCTCTCAAATTTATTGAAAATGATAAAATTTTTAATATTAGAACTGGCTTAAATGTAGCAGTAACAAAAGAGGATAAATCTAAAATAAATATAGGATTTGTAGTTGATCTTAAAAATATTGGTGAGCCGTTCAAGGATAGAGATGATCGACAAAATAGAATTGTTCCTGGTTTAATTATTGGAGTGCCAATTCCGAGTTTAAAAACAAATTGATATAAAAAAACCTTCCATCCGGAAGGTTTTTTTATATCAATTTGAAATGTATCAATTACAAAGAAGAAGAATGAACCAACATATCAACCAATTTGTTTGAGTAACCCATTTCGTTGTCATACCAAGAAACCAATTTCACAAAGTTTGGAGAAAGCATGATACCAGCATCTTTATCGAAGATTGAAGTTCTCTTGTCTCCTACGAAATCCTGAGAAACTACAGCATCTTCAGTGTATCCTAAAATACCTTTCAATTCACCTTCAGAAGCAGCTTTGATTACTGCACAGATCTCTTCGTAAGAAGCACCTTTTTCAATTCTCACTGTTAAATCTACTACAGAAACGTCAACCGTTGGTACTCTGAAAGACATCCCTGTTAATTTTCCGTTCAATGAAGGAATTACTTTTCCTACTGCTTTTGCAGCACCTGTAGAAGAAGGGATAATGTTATTTAGAGCAGCTCTACCACCTCTCCAGTCTTTCATTGAAGGACCGTCAACAGTTTTTTGAGTAGCCGTTGTAGCGTGTACAGTTGTCATTAAACCTTCTACGATCCCAAAGTTATCGTGAATTACTTTAGCCAAAGGAGCTAAACAGTTTGTAGTACAAGAAGCATTTGAGAAGATCTTTACATCGTCTGTAAGCTCAGTGTGGTTTACACCCATTACGAACATTGGAGTATCATCTTTAGAAGGAGCAGAAAGGATTACTTTCTTAGCACCTGCAGCAATATGTTTTGCAGCACTTTCTTTATCTAAAAATAAACCAGTAGATTCTACTACATAATCAGCACCAATTGCGTCCCACTTAAGGTTGCTTGGGTCTTTCTCTGCAGTAACTCTGATTTTTTTACCGTTTACCACAAGATCATTTCCTTCTACAGAAACTTCACCTGGGAAAACTCCGTGTACAGAGTCATATTTTAACATGTAAGCCATGTATTCTGCATTGATAAGGTCGTTGATTCCTACAACTTCGATGTTGCTTCTTTCTGTCATTGCTCTGAACACAAGACGACCGATTCTACCAAAACCGTTAATACCTACTTTAATTGTTGACATAGTGTTTTACTTTTTTAAAAATTATATTAAATAGATTAGATTGCTAAAATTTCTGAAATTAATAAAAGATCTTTATTGATTTCATTATGTTTTTTAATGGCTTCTTCAATAGGAGTGTACGTTAAATCATTAGAACGCATTCCTGCCATTACATTGGTTTCACCATTCATTAATCCGACTACGGCTCCATAACCAAGTCTACTTGCTAAAACTCGGTCTGCACAACTTGGTGAACCTCCTCTTTGCATGTGACCTAAAACTGCTACTCGGATGTCGTAATCAGGAAATTCTGCTTTTGTTTTTTCTGCTAATTCATAAACGTTGGCTAGCTTTTCACCTTCCGCAACTACGACGATGCTTGATGCTTTTCCTGTTTTTTCAGCATTTCTGAATTTTCCAAATAAATCTTCAATGCTGTCTTTTCTTTCAGGAATCAAAATGTCTAAAGCTCCGGTTGCCAAACCACTGTTTAACGCAATAAATCCTGCATCACGTCCCATTACCTCAACAAAGAAAACTCTGTTGTGAGAAGTTGCCGTATCACGGATTTTATCGATAGCATCCATTGCTGTATTTAAAGCGGTATCGTAACCAATCGTATTATCGGTTCCGAAAATATCATTGTCAATCGTTCCTGGTACACCAATTACTCTGATTCCAAATTCTTCATTAAAGATTTTTGCACCGGTGAAAGTTCCGTCTCCGCCAATACAAACTAAACCGTCAATTCCTAATTTCTGACAGTTTTCATACGCTTGTTGACGACCTTCTTTGGTTCTGAACTCCACGGAACGGGCAGATTTAAGAATCGTACCACCCTGATTGATTATATTTTTTACAGAACGAGCTCCCATTTTCAGGAAATCATCGTGAATAAGACCATTGTAGCCTTCTCTTACTCCGTAACATTCGATATTATAGTAATTTGCAGTTCTTACAACTGCTCTTAATGCTGCGTTCATACCCGGAGAATCTCCTCCTGAAGTAAGAACTGCAATTTTTTTTACAGCACTTTCTTTCATCTAGTAAAAAATTTCAAACACAAATTTACGAAAACAAGTTCAGATAACTGTAGCATTTCGAGAATAACTTTAAGGAATAGTTTTTTAATATTTAGAGGAATTAATACGCTTAAATGTAATATGGTTAATCTCTTATTTTACATCAAAAAACACCTATGAGATAAATCTGTAATTGTGATTAATATTAAATATTTATAGCATAGTATTTCCTTCAAAAATAAAATTTTTAATATTTCTATATCATTAGAAATTAATATCTTGGAATGCCAAATTTAAAATATTTAACTATGAAAAAATGTGTATTCTATGTATTCGCAGCTTTTGCGTTGTATTCCTGTTCTACTGAAGAAATGCAGACCAATGCAGTTGAAACAGAAATTGTACAGACAGATCCCCTAAGTGCAAGACAGATCAACGAGCAGATCAACCAAACCACTAAGACGAAAGGAAGGTTTTCCTGGAACGAAGCTTCATCACACTTTTTGTGGAGCGGAATTGTTCAGGGAAATAAAATAGCTTCCATTGGTTTCGGAAATTCAAAAGATGATTTTGATAAAAGTAAATCGTCTAATTCTGAGACTCTGCAACAGGAAATTTTAGATGTCATTCAGCAATATGAAGGAAAAAACGAGAGAGTTTTGTTAGCTTCTGATGAATTTCTAAATCAAATGGATGTTTATATCGAAAAGCAGGAAACAGTGATTGCTTTGCGAAAATTAAAATCAATACGTTATTTTGAACCAGCAGATTACCGTTATTTTGAAAATGAAAATAAAATCAATGGAACTACAGGTAAATCAAGTGGAAGTTCTTCAGGTTGTGGATTGGAGTCAACTGTTCTGAGTGCTTCAGATTACACTACCGTAACTCCAAACGCAAAAGCGCCTTGGTCATTCGCAAAACATAATATTACCAGTGCATGGAATTACAGTACAGGAGCCGGAGTTACCATCGGATTGATCGATTCGGGAGTTTCTTTCAATCAAAGTTTGTTGAGTGGTAGTTTTAATAATGGTTCATCTTCAGGAAGAACAATCAGTAAAAACGGAGTGTATGTAGATTCTGTTTGGCCGTGGAGTTCTGGGTATGACGGAGCGGATGATAAATGCGGTCACGGAACAAGTATGGCTTCTGCAATGGCGGCTCCGAGAAACAATCAGGGACAACCGGTTGGGGTTGCCTATAATGCAAACTTGATTTCTTATCGTGCAGCTTCTAATGTTGTTTTGGATGGTTACCACGAACAAGAAGGGGTGAAAATAGCCTTTACCAATCTTGGAAATACGACAAGTGTGAAAATAATTTCAATGTCGATGGGACATATTTTCTCAGTCGGAAAAATTGAAGATGGTGTAAAATATGCTTATTCTAAAGGGAAACTGATTTTCTGTGCAGGCGGAACCTCTACAAGCTTTACAACATTTGTCGGGGTAATTTTCCCAGCTTGGATGCCCGAAACACAAGCAATAACAGGAGTGAAAGAAAACACTTCGAATCAAAAGTGTGATGTTTGCCACTCTGGAAGTGAAATAGATTTTACTTATCAAATGGAAAGAGCTTCTGGAAATAATATTCCTGTGTTAAGTTATTATAATGCACAAACCGATTATGTAGGCGGTTCTTCTGTGGCAACTGCTTCTACCGCGGGAATTGCAGCTTTGGTTTGGTCTAAAAACCCGTCATGGACGAGAGATCAGGTTTTAAATAAAATGAGACAGTCTGCAACATATTATCCAACAAAAAATGCAGATTACGGATATGGAAATATTAATGTTTTACAAGCGGTGCAATAGGTTATATATTTTAAAGAGCTAACAAGAAAATATAATTTTAAAAAGTGGCGTCATTATAAATGGCGCTACTTTTTTATGTTAATAATGATATTATCTCCCATCAATAATGAATCAGCCTAGACTTACTTTTATGTAAAAACAGAATCCCCATCTCCAGCTGAAACATTAAATTTAAAGTCTTTGGGTAAGATTGCAGCTAAGTTTTTATGGATCATAAAATTCCTGTTTCTTTCTTTCACGAATAAGAAACTTTTCTTTTCTAATTTTTTATTGATTTCATTATCATAGATTATGATATTTGTGATTCTAAATTTACTCAGGAAAATCATCAAAACTTCAGCTATTTTAGTATTGTTTTTATTTCCATAAACAAACTGTAAAACTGCTTTTTGATTGCGTATTGTAAGCATTAAAACAGTATCTAAACTATTAAGATCGTAAATTTTAAGAAATATGTTTTTAAAACTTTTATCAAAATCTGAGAACAGGTAATTATTCTTTTTGGTACCATTTAAAATCCAAGGATTACTTGTAATCCAATCAATATCTTCAACATTTCTATTAAAAATTTGTAATTTGTTAAAATTCTTAATGTGTTCTTTAATTTCACTATCAAAATGATCAGTGATTTCGAATTGTCTTTCTGAGCTTTTGTAATTACGAAAAGTATATAAAAGTTTATTGAAAACCTTATCAGATAGTCTTAAAACGTGATAAATATAATTCCAATTTTTATTTTTTTTGGGAAGAATTTCGGAAAAATTAAATAAAAAATGATAAGAAAATCCATGTAATGGTTTTTGACTTACAAATAAGCTGCTTCTCTCATACATGTTTTTTGCTTCTTCTGTGTACTCTGTAATTATAATATTTCCTTGATATAGATCACAAGCTTCTTTAAGTAGCATCTGAGCAATTTTTTTTCCACGATAATCAGGGTGTACGAAGAGTGTACTCAGCCAACCGATCTTTATAAATTCATTACTAATCTGCATATGATCTGCTAAAATCCCGATATACCCTGCTAATTTATTTTCATAATAAGCTAGGATCAGAATTGTATCAGTATCATTTACATGCGGATTGTTTATATGAGAAACTGCTCTGTGATATGATATGGGCAGAAAAGGTAACTCATGAAATTCTTTTGAATTTATAAAGTTGAGTAAAGCGGTTTTGTTAAGAAGTTTTAAAACAATCATATTCTAATAATTTGATTTTTATTAAAAATTTTTTTCAAATTAAAGTAATTGCTCTCAAAGTTGATTTCATCAGATGCAGAAAAACCATTTTCCATTGGAATGCGTTGTAAATTTTTATCTACACTGTCAAATTTTAAACCTGCAGTGCCTAAAGTAAATTTAAGAGTTTTGTTATCTTTAAAAAGCTTATCAAATAGGGATGTTTTTAAACCGAAATCGGTAAATGGAAATGCTATAGACTCAGTACTAAATCCATGTTCAGACATGAAGTCTATAGATTGTTGAATATTTTTGATTTGATCATTAATAGATAGCTCTGTTAAATATGGATGATCCCAAGAGTGTGCTGAAATATCAAAACCTTTACCTTGCAGGTATTGTAAATCATCAATATTAAGGTATATTTTATTGTTTTCTAAATAATCATCAAAACTTAAATCAATATCAATGCTTATTTGATTTAAAAGATGTCGGTTTGTATATGATATCGTTTTAATTTTTGCAATTAAATCTTTTTTAGAAGCATTAGGTAGCATCAGAAAATTTACTAATGAATCTGATGCTATAAAATTTTTGCTTAGAATTTTTTCTATAATAAGGCTTACTTTCAACCTAAACATCATATCATCATTTTTTATAAATGCGGGATTGATATAGTTTATAGCATAAATACCTTTTCTTAATAAAATAGGTGCTATAATATCTCTGAATTCAATATATCCATCATCAAATGTTAGCAAAGCATATGGCTTATTCCTTTTTTTATCATGATTTTTTATAAATGTCTGCAAATCCACAAATTCAAACCTAGTAGATATATAGTCTAAATCTTTTTCAAATTCCAGACTGTTTTTATAATTTATAATATGTTTAAGGTGTGGCAAATGTGTGTCTGCAACACAGTGATAGACAGGGATTATGTAATCTAAAGGAAATCTCTTTTGTATGGGACTGAAAGAATTTATTTTCTTTAAAAAAGGTTTTATCATTTCAATTATTAATGATATATTTATATCTTAAGTTTAACAAAATTAACAAAATAATCATGAAAAAAAACTTTTTAATCATTGCACTTACTTGTAATGTGTTTTGCTATGCTCAAGACTGGTCCCTAACTGGAAATTCTAATACTAATGATGCGGTCAACTATGTTGGTACAAGTGATAGTAAAGACCTTATCTTAAAAACAAATAATACAGAGCGTTTAAAGATTGGGCAGGGTAAATTTTTCTTTGACATTAATGCGGCAGATGGTGATGGTATTGATATTATTGATAACACACAAAACAGAAATGCAGGAACAGATCTTCTCTGGATTAAAAGTGTGCATAGTCAAACTAATGATATTGGTTTATTGACTTTATCTACTGCTAATTGGGCATATCCAGTTTTTACAGCTCGAGAAAATGGGAAAGTTCTATTGGGTGTTGCATATAACAATGTAGATATGGTCTCATGTGCTGATTGTAATAATTATAGACTATTTGTAAAGGATGGAATTAAAACAGAAAAAATTAAAGTGGAATTTGCTAATGCAGCAGGATGGGCAGATTATGTTTTTTCTAAAGATTATTCATTAATGTCATTATCTGATGTGAAAAAATTTATTTCATTAAACAAACACTTGCCGGAAATTCCTTCTGCTGAAGAGGTAGTGAAAAATGGAGTGGAGCTGAAAGAAATGAATGTTCTACTTTTAAAAAAAATTGAAGAGTTAACATTACATTTAATAGATGTAAGTGAAAGATTGGAAAAACAAAATGATAAAATTAAACAATTAGAGAAGAATGCGCTATGAAAAAAATATTTCTTTTCTTAGCTATATGTAATCTATTTTACATGATAGTGGCTCAATCAGATCAATATCCTCGGCAATGTGTAACACAAATAAAAGAAAGTAGTGTAGAAATTGTAAATGCAAAAAAAAATCTAATAAATTGCGGAAATACTTCACCGTATTACAATCAAAATTTACATAATAATCCTTTGTATATACCTCAACAAAATGATGATAATATTTATATTAGGTTAAATTTCATATTTCCAACCAAACCAGATGGCACTGGAAACTTTGAAGAAAATAACCCTGAGCATATTGAATTTTTAGATAATCTTATAACGCAATTTAATCTAAGATTGCAATATTTACAAGCTCCAAGTGCTGGTTGCGAGAATTCTACTCAGCAAATCTGGGACACAAAAATTAGAGTTATTGTAAATAAGATATGGAAGGTTGACCCAGCTTGGGATTATTTAGTTACAGGATTCAATCCTGCGAATAATAATCCTTATGATAATAATGGTGTCCTCATTCCTGGTCCTAACTATCATTATTCCTACTATGACACTGATTCAAGTATTCCTGTTGGTCTGAACATAGTATTTGCTAATAATGGTAACTTATATCAGCAATATCAAAGTGGCAATATTAATAATGCTCCATTAGATTGGGCAGTATCTGAGTTTCCTGATTTCACTCAGTTTAATTCCAAACTGCGCCAATTTTGGCCTGATTTGTATAATGGCTACTTAAGAAGAGAACAAGATGCAATTATAAATGCAGGACCTAATTTCCCGACTTTTGAAACAATTAAACAGTGGTTTTACACAGATATTGGTGCTAGAGCAATGGTGCATGAGTTAGGTCATAATTTCAGATTGCAACACCATGATTGCGGTGGAAATATTATGAGTTACAACTCTGGCAGCCATGATTATTTAAGTGTGGAAGATGTGTCATTCATGTTTCAAAATGCTTCTATATCAAATGTAAGGCAATATTTTACTCCAGAATCTTTTAAAAATACTTATCTAAATGTTAACAGTAATCAACTGTGGGATATTAATTTCAGGAATTATAATACTGTTAAAATAGATAATAATTCTATTTTGAAAACTACATGTAAGCTTATAATGGCTCCTGAAAGCAGGGTAGTTGTTAAGTCTGGAAGTGCTTTTGTAATAGAAGGTGCAGAAATAAGTTCTGCCAATGAAGCCGCTTGGAACGGTATTAAAATTGAAGGAAATGGATATTGCTTAATACTGCCAGATACAGAAATCAACAATAATTATTTTTACGCTTATACTGATAACTCGGTACTGAAAACTTCTAGTGGTTTTAACCCCGAAAAAAGTTTAGATAATACTTCTAAGAAAAAAATAGAAAGTAAAAATGAAACTAACAATATAAATGGAGTTAAAATTTTCCCGAATCCAACGGGAGATTTTATCAATATTGAAGTTAATGAAAAAACTACCTTGTTAACAATTTACAATTTGTCGGGGCAAAAAGTATTTAATTCTGTCAAGGATTTGAAAAGAATAAATGTTCAAAATTTGCCATCTGGAATGTATTTACTTGAAATTAAAACGGATAATAAAATTATAACTAAAAAATTCATTAAAAAATAGGGTTTTTATATTAAATAAGGTCAAATTTAAAAAAGTAGTGTCGCGTAATGGTACTACTTTTTTATGTTAAGTAGTTATACTCAAATTGAAAAATGAGTGTTTATACGCTAACAAATATGTTTTATCTGTGGTAGCTTTGTTATGTAATTACAACCAATACAATGTTTAATAATTTTGATAGTTCGACCAAATATTATCAGTATGACGAAACAATTTGTATTAAAAACTATTTAACCATGGAGACCAGAAACCATTCACAAAAACGGGGCGTATTTCCGAAAGGCCAAAAGAGTAGGTAAAAGCAAAATATTAATCATGTCAACACAAGAATTATTAGTAGGAGGATGGACAAAATATCACACTCTTACACCAGAAGATCAAAAAATATTTGATGAAGCAATGAAAGGATACGTTGGAGTACACTATGTTCCTTACGAAGTTTCTACCCAATTGGTAAACGGAACCAACTATCGTTTCAAATGTAGAGCATCTTTAATAACAGGTAGTCCGGTTTGGGAAACTATTGTAGGGATTTATTGCCCAATTGGAGGTAAACCACATGTTGATTCTATTATTAGAATTTAACTGTTTTTTTATTCATAAAAAATAATCGGAAGAATTTATCTTCCGATTATTTTTGTGATTTCATATTAGTAATTGCAGTTTTAATTTAGTTTAAAAAGAATAATATTGATTATTTTTAATATAATGCTAAATGTGTTTTATTTTTATTGAAATAATTAATATAACAGTATATGTTTATTAAGTGTTGTTGAAAATTGTTAGTTTGGTAATTATACTTAAAATTAAAAATACGTATTTATACGCTATTAAATATATTTTATCTGTAGTAGCTTTGTCATGTGATCACAAACAAATACAGAGAAGTTTTAAAAATAGTATTGAAAGATTTCAAAAATATTTAATAAACAATCTGTATAAAAAACTTAAACCATGGAGACCAGAAACCATTTAAAACGGGGCGAAATCCGAAAAGCCACAAGAGTAGGAAAATCAAAATATTAATCATGACAACAGCACAAGAATCATTAGTAGGAGGATGGACAGCGTATCACGCTCTTACGCCACAAGATCAAAAAGTATTTGACGAAGCAATGAGAGGATTTGTAGGAGTAAAATATACTCCGCAACTTGTATCTACACAATTGGTTAACGGAACTAATTACCGCTTTAAGTGTGTAGCATCTATGCCACCTTCAGAAGTTGTTTGGGATGCAATCGTAGAAATTTACAGCCCAATTGAAGGTGTACCACATGTTGTTGCAATTACAAGAATCTAATTGAAGCAATTACATATTAGAATCGGAGGATTTATCTTCCGATTTTTTTTTTGCAAAAAAAAATAGTGATTATCAATCTCCTAATTGGTAGTCTAAAGGCAAAAGAAATTCAATTTTATTTTTTGTGAATTCTCCTTGAAGCATAAGGTTTGCTGGATTTGAACAGTTGCCATTACTGTAGATTTCGAATATTTCGTCATTAGAATGGATGTTTGATGATTGTTGTACAGGAAGTTTACTTCTCACAATTTCCTTACTTTTAAGCTCATAGAAGTATTTATTGTGTTTTATTTCAAGAATATCTTTAAAATCAAGTAATACTTTACCATCAGATTTTTTGATGTAATCGGTTTCGGGAATATTAAATTTTGTAACTGCGACTTTGTATTCTGGTTCGCTAGTTTTACGGCTTATAATATCCTGAATATCTTCCGGAATAGCAATGTTTTTCGTAGGTTTAAAAGTTTTTTTAAAATCTTTTAAATACCGTAATTCTTCCTCAGTAGGGTATTTTGGATTAGGAAATTTGGTTACCTGATTTACGATGAAGCCTTCATCTTTAACTTTTCCACCATACATGCTTCTTAGAAAATGAAAAGTGCTTCCGTCATAAGCATTCATTCTGTTGAGCTTCACTTTATCTGTATTTTTAGTTTCTTTGAAAAAGCTCGTACCCAAGTAACTTGTAGTGTTATTTTCAAAATCAAGAACAAAATCCTGAAGGTTATAGTCAATTATATAACCTAAGTTTTTATTTTCTATGATTAAGGTTTGTGGCGCTTTTACTCTTAAAATTCTATTCGTTTTATCATACGAAAATTTCAGGGAACGTTGATTTTTAATCTTTACATTAGCCTGATCTGTACCTATGAAAGAAGTAAGAAAATAATTGATGTAATCTTTATAAGCCTTTTCTGTAAAGGGAATAATGATAACCTCTTCAATTTCCTCGGCCTTGATCAAAACAACTTTTAACTTTTTATTTAAAATCTCCGAAGTATTTACGATAAATGTCTCATAGTTATCTTTTTTAAAAACTAAATTATTGTTTTTTGAAATACTTAATGAGAAGGTTCCGTCTGCTGTAGAAACAGTTCCGGTCTTTGTTCCGTCAAGATAAATGCTAACATCGGCAATCGGTTTGCCGATATCATTAACGACTGTGCCATTTATGGATTGTGACAGCAGCACATAAAAAGGACAAATCATTAAGAAGAGTAATATTGTTTTTTTCATGGTAAGCAATATTACTAAATTTATAGTGATGAAAAAAGAGGTTGAAAAGGAATTTATTTAACCGATTTTTACACTCGTCATACTCAGTGAACCGCCGATTAAATCATCATTAAATAAAACCAGATCTTCAGATTTATTTTTTAAACCTAAAGAATAAATCAATGGCAAATAATGATCAGGTGTCGGAATAGCATATTGCAAAGAAGTTCCGTGTTTTTGATAATCAATCAGGTTCTGAAAATTTCCGTCAAGAAGCCAGTTGTTGGTTTTTTCACGAGCTTCAATGGCCCAGTCCCAACCCGCTCCAACAGTATCAATGTTTCGCCAGTCAATTAATCTTAAATTATGAACAATATTTCCGCTGCCGATAATTAAGATGCCTTTTTCTCTTAATTTTTCTAATTTTTTAGCCAAATCAAAATGATATTGAGGCGGTTTTGTATAATCAATACTCAACTGAATCACCGGAATATCAGCGTTTGGATACATATGTTTAATAACCGACCAAGCTCCATGATCAAGTCCCCAATTGTGATCTTCTTCAACGATTGGATTTAAAATTTCAGCAACTTCATGTGCCAATTCAGGATTTCCGGGAGCTGGATATTGCACATCAAACAAAGCTTGAGGAAAACCACCAAAATCGTGAATCGTTTTGGGCATATCCATTGCAGTAACTTTTGTTCCGCGAGTAAACCAGTGTGCAGAAATACACAAAATCGCATTAGGTTTTGGGATCTCTTTTGCCACATTTCTAAAACCCTGAACAAACTGATTTTCTTCAATGGCATTCATCGGAGAACCGTGACCAAGAAAAAGAACAGGCATTTTCTGCGAATTTTTAAACTGGCTGCTTATATTCTGTAAATCGTTAAGATTCATTTTTATTAAGATTAAAAAAGGTTCAAGGTTAACTAATAATCCCTGAACCTTCTGATTTAAAAAACTAATTATTTCATTATTCCACGCTTTGTGGCTTGCAGAAACTTATTTTAAAATTAAGCTTGCTTTACAAACTGCAATTCACCTGCAATTTTCACTTCTTCACTTACCATTACACCTCCTGCTTCAAGAGCTGCATTCCAGTTAAGACCAAAATCTTTTCTGTTGATTTTACCTTCAAAAGAAAAACCAGCTTTTGTATTTCCCCAAGGATCTACGTTGATACCTCCGAAATCAACATCCAAAGTAATTGGTTTTGTAACTCCGTTTACGGTAAGATTTCCGGTTACAGAATTGTTAAGAGCATTAGACTCAAAAGTAATCGTTGGGTTAGCTTCTGCGTTAAAGAATTCTGCAGATTTCAGGTGATTATCTCTGTCTGTATTATGAGTAGAGATAGAGTCTACATTAATTGTAGCAGTAGTTTTTGCATTGGCAAAAGTATCGTCTTCAGCTTCGATTTCTGCATTGAAATTGGTAAAGTTACCTTTGATGTTAGAAATCATCATGTGTTTTACTTTAAAAGTAATCTCACTGTGCGCTGGGTCTAAATTCCATTTTGTAGCCATTGTATGTATTTTTTTGTTGTTATTTATAATGCAAATCTAAGGCAAGAATGATTTCCGATTCATTGATTTAGGATAAGAAATTGATTTTAATATAAATTTAATGAGAATTCTGTAGTTTTTTGTTCATTAAAGAAGTAAATCTTGTTTCAGGTTTTAAAATTCATAAATAATTAAAGAAAATAATTCTATTTTTGTTAGGCAATGGAAAATAAATCCCCGTTTTTAGACACTTTATTTCTTCTTAGAAAAGAGGGTGCACTGACTATTTTTTCAGATCTTAAAACATTGACTAAAAAAGAAGAAAATGATGCGGAAGATTTTTTTGAATCTGAATTTGAAAAAGAAAGATTAGATTTTTTATCCGATAAGATTCCATTCAATAAAGAAGCTGCCATTTGGGCTGCAAAAATTTTGTATCACAGTGCACAGTTGTATTTAATAAGAAAAGATACGGCGAAAGATTTAGAAAAACTGATTCCTCAATATCAAGGTGAAAAAGATGTTTCCGCAATTTTATCTGCAGATTTGTCGTTGAGGTTTTTACCACAATTGCTCGATGCACTTCAGGTTGCAGACTCTACAGATCCTTTGGTGAAAATGCTGGAAAATATTTCACACCAGTTTCATTATTCAGGAATTGGATTAGATTTAAATCTTGAAAAAATCAATTGGGAAGAAGAATTAAAAGACAAAACCTACCGAAAATTATATCTTGAAAGAATCGTTGAAAAAAAAGCCTATAAGCTTGCAGAAATTCCTTACATCAATCAATTATTGATCGCAGAATTTGGAATGTACAAAGATATTTTTTGGAGAGAATTAAAAATAGTAGAAAACTAATCCGTTTGTATTTCTTAGCTAAGTGAAATCGAAGATTCGACGAAGTCAAACGCCTCCGCGAACTTAAAAACGGTTAGCTATTAAAAAAAAACTTTGCACTCTTTGCGTTAAAAAGCAAAAGCAAGAAAAAATATAAAGAAAAAATGACTCAAAATATAGAAAAACTAAACAAAGTTCTCGCTTTTGTTAAAGACACTTTTGTCGGGAAAAATGACGTAGTAGATTTACTCGGAATCTGTTTGCTGGCAAGAGAAAATGCATTTTTATATGGTCCTCCCGGAACCGCAAAATCTGCCATTGTAAGAACATTGGCAAATACGGTGACAGACGGTAAAAACTTCGAATATCTTTTAACCCGTTTCACAGAACCGAACGAAATTTTTGGTCCTTTTGATATCAGAAAATTAAAAGAAGGAGAATTGTTAACCAACACAGAAGGAATGATGCCTGAAGCGTCGATGGTTTTTCTGGATGAAATTTTCAATGCCAATTCGGCAATCTTGAATTCACTTTTAATGGCTTTAAATGAAAAGATTTTCAAAAGAGGAAAAGAAACAAGGAAGCTTCCTGCATTGATGTTTGTCGGTGCAAGTAACGTTCTTCCTGAGGATGAAGCTTTGAATGCGCTTTTTGACCGTTTTTTAATTAGAATTAATGTTGATAATGTAAATCCGGATCTTCTTCAACAAGTACTTTTAGCTGGTAGAAAACTGGAAAATATTCTGGAAACCGAAACTCCCGAAATCTTTTCAGATGAAATCCGAGAACTTCAGAATTTGTGTAAAAATATAGACCTGAAACCCATTTATGAAGTCTATTTAAATACGATTATCAATCTTAGAAATACCGGAATTGCGATTTCCGATCGTAGAGCCGTGAAACTGCAAAATCTGATTGCGGCAAGTGCTTTAATTTGTGGTAGAAACGAAGCGATTCTTTCAGATTTATGGGTGTTGAAACATATTTGGGATACCGAAGAGCAGATTGAAATTTTAGAAGGAATTATCAACAGAACGATTGAAAAAGACGACCATCCGAAATCTCATCCGCAAGCTTTGCAAAATAAAATCCCCGATCCTGAAGAAGTGATGAAAGATGTAAAGATCCTGATCGAAAGATGGAATAGCGGAACATTAAGTTTTGAGGAACAAAATGTGATAAAAGATAAATTAAGATATCTCCAAACCCGATGCGACTGGATCAGAAATCCTGAACAAAAACAATACATTCAACAAGAAATCGAAAGTTTATGGCAGAAGATTCTTCAAACAGTATAAAAACTTTTTGGGCAGAACTTCCAAAAGCGGATGAAGATTTTCTTGGTGCAATTCGAGACTGGAAAAATGTTCAGATTGCGATGGATGAAGAAGTGATTTGGCTGAAAGGTTTTACCGATGAACAAGCTGCTTCATCGGAAATCCAGCAATTGCCGAATTTTATTTTGTATGAATTAAGAGATGGACTTTTATTCAGAAAAGATGCATTGGTTCCAAGCAAAAAAATGAGAACGGCTTTGCTGTGGACTCCGATCGATAAAGCTTTAAAGCTTACTTTTCCGATTTCAAATAATAATTTTTTTGAAATTAATGAAAAGATTGATGTTAAATTAAAACCAAGTGAAGAAGAGCAACCTGCAATGGCTTTATTATGTTCAATTTCAGAAATTAAAGAAGCAATTATTACAATACCAAAATTCAAATTAGAAAAACTGGATTGGATTGTTATTAATGATAAAGCATTATTGCTCGGAACTCCTTTGTTAAGTTTTCCAGGGAAAACTTTTTGGTTAAAAAATGATCATCTTCTACCAACAGGTTTTGATTTTGAATTTAAAAATCTGAGTTCTTTATTGCAAAGAAAATATAATGAATGCAATGAAGACTGGCTTTTATGGAGCGAAAACGGAAGTGTTTTACCAATCAATAAAGAGAATTTCAGAAAACTATCTGTAAGTTCATTTCGTTTGACTGAAAAATCACAAGAATGGATTTAAATGAATATTTTAGAGCTTATGAAAATTATTTCTGGGAATGGACAACGGATGAGGATGTTCCGGACGATACCGGCTATAATGAAAATAATCTTATTTCGTTTCAGAATATTGGGGCTGTTGTTTATAGACCTTATCTAATTGAGATTTTGAAGGAACTTCAACTTAACGGGCTGCCAATTTTGAGCCCTCTTTTGTTGGCTTTATATGCAACAAATGAAGGATATTTAGATCTAAAAGGTATTAAAACAAATCTCAGAAAACATCCTTTGGCAACGCATGAATATGTTAAACATTTGATTCGTCCTGCATTTCAATTTTTAGAAACATTAAAATCTCTCCATCACAATTATAAAAAAGGGAAAAATAGAGTTCTTCTTTTACAGACAATATTCAAGTATGCGTCCAATAATATTTCGGAAAAACAATCAGAATATATTTTAAATGGATATTTACGAAATTCACGAAAAATTGCCGATTCAGCACAAAAAATAGAAATTACTGTTTCGAAGTTTTCCAAAGATTTAGGGATCTTGGTTGCTTTGAATGAGAAATTTCCTTCAAGTCAAATGATTATTCAAGTAATGAAAGGTAATTTGAAAATTGCTGATATTGAAGAAGAAGTTATTGAAGAAGAAACAACAATAGAAACCGGTAAAGATTTTATTCAGGAACTCATCGAAGAACCCAAAACTTTTCAGGTTGGAAGTTTAATTAAAAGAATCTGGAGCGGGCTAAAAATTCCGATGCGTCATCTTTCTCCCGGTGAACAACCGATTGGCGGAGTTTCAGATATGACCAACAAGGGCGATTTCAGCAGAATGCTTTTGTCTGAATTTGCCAATGAAGATGAGGTTTTTATGAATCGTGTGGCGAATAATGAAGCTTTATACATTCAGCGTGAAATTCCACCTGAAGAAAATGTTTTTGAAAGAATTATTTTAATAGATACTTCCCTGAAAAACTGGGGAACTCCGAAAGTTTTGGCTTTTGCATCGGCAATTGCTGTTATCAAGCATCCAAAAGCGCATTCAGAGTGTAAAGTTTATGCTTTAGGACAAAATTCAATTCCGATAAAGCTTGATAAAGTGGAGGAGGTGATCGATCATCTTAATATCGTAAGTCCGGTTTTGGAAGTTTCTCAGTCATTGGACAAGTTTTTTAGTGAAGAGCATGCCGAGAAAGATCTTGAAGTTTTTTTTATTACCAATCAGGAAAATTTAGAAAATCAAAAGCTACAGAAAGTCATTCACGAAAATCGGGATCGTCTAAAATTTTTGGTGACAACTTCAGCAGAAGGCGAACTGAATTTTTACAAGCATCATAAAGGAACAAGAAAACACGTTCAGAAAATCATGCTTCCGCTGCAGGAATTATGGGCAAATCCACCGAAGAGAAATCAAAAAGGAGAAAATAACAACTCCCCGAGAAGTAAAAAAGCAGATGTTCCTTTGAATTATCCGATTTTATTTCCAACCTCAAAAAATAGAATTGCTACATTTTTGTATGAAGGAGAGTTTTTTATTTTAAGTTCTAAAAAACAGTTGCTAAAAACTTATTTGTCAGATAATTATTACAATAAAAATTATTATGATCAGTATAAAATTCATCGGGGTTGCGAAGTTTTATTTGAAGATATTTCGGTGAGACCAAAAGGTCAGTTTGCTTTAGCTAAAAACAAACAACATCAATTTATTTTATGTCATTATCAACGAGATAAAAAATTGATTTCTAAATTAAACTTAAATACAAAAGAATATTCTGAGCTGAATTTGTCAGGGCATAAAATTCCCCATCAGCATAAATTGATCTATTTTGATAAAAATTTTTATTTACATCAAATTGAACTTCCTTACAATTACAGGATAAACTTAGATGGTGATATCTCTTTAGAAGAAACTTTTGACAAGGTTAATGAAATGGATAAAAATAATTCAAAAGTTGAAACTGAACTCAATAAATTGAATAATATCGGAGTTAAAATTTTAAATAATTTCAATAATGTCGGAATCAATACTGAACTTGGATTAGTGATTTCTAATAATGAACTGACCCAGAATTATGATCACTCATTGGTTTTTTACAGGAATAAATATCCGATGAAGATTTTTGCTCAGCAAAATAAAAACAGATTTACATTTTCTGAAGGCAGCGAAATTATTACAGATTCCCGTGGAATGCTGACTTTTAAAAGCAGTAATCAAAACATTCCGGAATTTTATATTCCATCTACAGAATCCGGCTATTTGGCTTTGGCGAGTCATACCGAATTCGGAGGTTCAGAATATTATTTGCCCGAAACCACTTTGCTGAAAATAAAAAAAATGGAAGACATGATTTTGGAATATTTAGAACCATTTATTCATCAAATTGTAGAATATGGAACTGAGAATTAAACCTTTTCCGAAAAACAATTATCCTAAAAAAGGACTTTTAATAAAAGGTTCTTCACCATTGACGTGGCTGCATGAAATGAAAATTTTAGGAATTGTTTTAAATGAAGTTCGGTCATTTCCAATTCCTTCCAACGAACCCAATATTCTATATGGATGCTTTTTGATCTTTAAAGATCTTGCACCTTCTGAAATTGGCAAGAATTCTTATTTTCAATGTGTTGAAGACAGGCTTTTTATTCCTGAAAACACCAATTTTTATCCTAAGCTTAATCCTGAAGACTGGCAAAACATCAATGCTGATTTTTTGGTGATGCATCCCGATTTCGGTTTGGTGAAATTGAATGAAGAAATCGATTGGATTTCACTAATTAATCATCCTAAACAATCAGAAGATAAAATTCGAAAACCATCAAACGGAGTAACAATTTCCCAAGAAATTAAAAGTTTTATGGTGGAAATAGATGATGATCAAGTGATGGAAGCGCTTCAAAAACCACAAACCGAAGAAGAGTGGATGAAAAACCTGCCTTTTGATATGAAAAAAGTAATGGCAGGAAATAAAAAGGAAATCGAAAAATATTTAAAATATATTGAAAAATATCCCGAAAGAGCTGTAGAATTGGGAGTTCCGCTGGATGTAATGGGAACTTCAAGAGGAGATGGATTTGGTAAATTCAATTTTGGAAACTGGTTTCAAAACTTTTTTGGCGGCGGTGATAATTCTTCAGGTGAAAGTTCGGGTTCTGGAAATTACCGTTGGATCTTTTTTGTTTTTATTATTTTAATTGTTGTTGCGAGAATCGGATTTCAGTTGACTAAAGATGAAACGGAGGAACATGTGAATTCCGGGAAAGTTCAACAGCAAAACAAGATCGGAAAAATTTTGGCTTTCAAATCAGGGATTACTGATATTGATACAAAAATTGATTCTATTTACAGAAAACGAAGAGGGAAATTGATGAGCGATTTTCATGAAGCAACGAAAGAATTTCACGAAAAATCAATGGCTAATGTTGAAAAAGATGTAGAAAAATATAGGATTGATGAAGGGAAAACAAAAGATTCTCTCAAAACGATTTACAATAAAAAAATAGTTAAAGTAATTACAGAAAATACAGAAAAACTGCAAAATAAAATCAAAGATTCACTCAAAAAAGAAGGCAACGGAATTCCTGCTGATAAAGGTGTTGTGAAAATGGTTCTGAATAAAAAACAGATTTTGATGGCTGATTCTTTAGGGAAACTCTACGGAACTATTGAGCCGCCAGTTTCTAAGATGGATGAAAATTCGCAGGCTTATCTTGAAGGAAATAAAGGTGAGTCAAGTGATTCTGAAAAAGTTTCGGCATCAGAGATTTTTTGGCTGATTGTTTTAATGGCGGGAGCTGTAGGATTGTATTCTTTCCTTTTTAAAAAGAAAAAAATAGATTTCGGTGGCGAAAATGTTCCGGTAGGAATCAAAATTTTTCTCATGGTTGTTCTGATTGCTTTATTGAGCTATATTTTTTATCCAATCATCGAAATGTTTGGCTATAATTGGTTTGTCTGGGTATTGATTATTTGTGTAGCTCTTCTTTTGTACAGGCTTTTAAGGGAAGATAAAACCATTTTAAAATCTGAAGAAAATGAATAAGCAGAAGTTTATCGATAAGTTTCTGAGAGCACTTGTGGTTTTGGCAATTATTAAAATCATTGCGATTTTTGCTGAGCTTTTTCAGAAAACATTTTGGAGCGTTATTGGAAATCTGGTCATTTTCATAGTGGTTTTAATAATTATATTTTTTGTGATTATCGCTCTTGAAAATAAAGAAAAATCTGGAAATTCTTCAGGAAGAAAAGGTAGTGGAGGAAATTTTTATCTTGAAAATTCTTTGTTTGACAGGATCAGAAATAAGTACGAAGAACTAGCCGAAAAATACATTGCCGAAAAAGATTATACAAGAGCCGCAAAAGTTTATATGAATTTGCTGAATGACAATTATCGTGGCGCAAAAACACTTGAAGATGGTGGTTTGTACAACGAAGCTGCAGTGATTTACCTTAAAAAACTGAAAAATAAATCAGAGGCTGCATCGTGTTTTGAAAAAGCAAAGCAATATCAAAAATCGATTGAACTGTATAAAGAGCTCGAGCAAAAAGAAAAAGTGGGTGATCTTTATATGCAAATTAACGATACCAAAAATGCAAATTCTTATTACCAAATGGTTGTTGATGATTATGTAAGCAATGATCAAATGGTGAAAGCATCTCTTATTTACCGCAAAAAAATGGATGTTCCGGAAGAAGCTCAGAAAATTCTTTTACAAGGTTGGGAAGAAAATAAAGATGCTTTTAACTGTCTGAATAATTATTTTGTGAATATCAATACCATTGAAGATCTGAACCATACAATTCAGAATTTATATGAAAAAACTCCTTCTGATAAGAAATTAATTTATCTGGAAGCGATGAAACATGAGTTTAAAAAAGATTCAAAACTACAGGAAACAACAAGAAATATTGCCTACGAAATCATTGCCGAAAATATAGAAAATCATTCTTCCATCATCAATGAACTGAAGCATTTCAATCCAAAAGATGAGGTGATTTTAAAAGATATTTCGAGATACAGAACGGGGAGAAATAAAATGTTTAGAAATTGATTTAATTAAAAGATTAAAAATTGTAAAAAGGGATAATACAAGTAAGTATCTTCGTTTAAAACATAAAGATAAAAGCGTGTACGAAATTGTAGATGAAATGATGGAACAGTATAAATCTACATTGGTTACAATTAAAAAAAGCAGAGAAATATTTCCGCAACTTTCATTAATGGAAGCAAAAGAGATTGTAATTATTAGAACTTCCGAACATAAAAGTTTATATGATTATCAAGGGAGCTTACTTCCAGATCCTGAAAAATTTTTGAATGAAGAGAATGACAGTAATGATTTATAATATTTGATGATTAAAACTTTTAAAAACTATCGGTTTTATTACCCGTTCTCGTGAAAATTATAAATTAAAGAAGAAAAACAATTATCTTTGCCTCAATAAAATTATGACAATACAAAGAGCACATATCAGTTTAAATCTATGCGATCGCCCTGTAATAAAGGGATCGTTTGGATATGGATGGATGATATCTGATGAGGCGAAATGTGCTTGCTTTGAAAATTTTTTACTGTAAACTCGTAAAGATTTAATCAAAATACTGCAGAAACGCCTCGGTCATCGAGGCGTTTTTTGTGTTTTTAGGGCAGAAATTATTTAGAATGAAAAAAAATAACCATAAAAGTGAAAATAATTTAATCAACAATGAACAAATAATTAGAAAATAAGACGTGATAGGAAAACCAATGAGAGACAGTCATTTAGGTAAAATTGATATCTGTAAAATATTACGGACAGAAATTTCCTATTCTAAAAACTAAATATAACAATTTGACTTACAGGTAATTGTGTGAGAAATAAATTTGCGGATTTAAAAATTTCATACTTACTTTGCAACCGAAAATTAAAAGCAACACGTTTTTAATCTTTTCAAAAAACAATTTTAAACAACAAAAATATAATGAAACAATTACATAACATATCTAATCAGTATTCAGGACGAGACGGACAAGAGCCGATGGGATTTGCGTGTATTCTTGATAGTGAATTTGTGGATAAAAGGTGCTTATATAAATGGGTCAGCTAATATAGCGACACGTCAAAAAATATAAAGCGCCTCCCGAAAAGAGGCGCTTTTTTTATGGTTTCTTTAGCTTATTTGGTAAAGCGTCGGTTTGTGGCACCGGAGAACAGGGTTCGATCCCCGAAGATACCCAAAAATGTGAATGGTCAAAAGTGAATTTTATTTCGCAAAAAGATTTTAAAAATTGACAAGCTAAGTGAATTAATAATTGACCATTCACTAAATTAAAATAATCTCATAGCTCAATGGGTTGGAGCATCGGTCTGATACGCCGAAGGTTGAAGGTTCGAGTCCTTCTGGGATTACAAAATATAATCTTATAGCTCAATTGGATAGAGCGTTGGTTTACGACACCAAAGGTTGAAGGTTCGAACCCTTCTAGGATTACAAATAGAATCTCATAGCTCAAATGGTTAGAGCACCGGTCTTTTAAACCGGGGGTTGAAAGTTCAAATCTTTCTGGGGTTACAAAGAGCTCGTGGCTCAATTGGATAGAGCATCGGTTTTCTAAACCGAGGGTTACAGGTTCGAACCCTGTCGAGGTCACAAAAGGAGAGTAGGCAAATATTGGTTTGTTGCGGCTTATTGCTAATGAGTTCTACGACAGTAGTGAAGGTTCAATTCCTTTGCTCTCCGCAAAAAAAGGTCTATTGAGGTAATGGTAACCTGCCTGACTGTCGCTCAGGCACTGCGAGTTCGATTCTCGCATAGACCGCAAAGATTCACGGGAAATTTCGGATCCGACTGTCTCTCGGAGAAGATTTTTGAAGTGAATCTGCAAAACTGGAAAGATAACGGTGGTTGTTTACCCGTCTTGGACGCGGGAGGTCGCAAGTTCGAATCTTGCTTTCCAGACAATTTGCTCCATTCGTCTAATGGTTTAGGACGGCTGCCTTTCGAGCAGTAGATAAGAGTTCGATTCTCTTATGGAGTACAATAATGTGAATGGTCAATAGTGAATTTCACTTCGTAAGTGAATTTGAAAATTGATAGCAAAGGGAATTGATAATTGGCAGTTCACATAAAAGATTTCGTAGCTCAATGGTAGAGCGCTGGTCTGTTAAACCAGAAGTTGAAAGTTCGAATCTTTCCGGAATCGCAAATAACTAAATGTTAATTGTTTCAAAGAGAAAGAAAAAGTTTGTCGAGAGCAGAAGATCTTTACGCCAAAAAAACACAAAAATATAGACAGGCTTTTTCTTAACTCAAAAAATGAAAATTAATAGATGAAGGTTGGAAGATGAAGATGGTGGAGTTTTTAAACATAATATCAATTTTTAGATAAAATAAAGTTTGTCAAAGCGCAGAAGTTCTTACATGAAACAAAAAATTAAGACAGGCTTTATTTTTCAATTAGAAGTTAGAATTTAGAAACATGATATTTCTAAAAACTATCAACTAGTTAAAAAAAACGATGGTTCGCCGAAGTGGAAGAGTCGGGGCGGTCTGCAAAACCGTTGCGTAAGCTGAGTGGGTTTGAATCCCATAACCATCTCAAATAACTAAAATGAGATTAGTTCCGAAGAAAAATAAAAGTTTGTCGAGCGTAGAAGTTCTTACATCAAACTAAAAATAAAAGACAGACTTTGTTTTCTTCAAATGAGAAATTAGATGTTAGAATGAAAATCATTCATCTTCTATCAATTATCATCTATAAAAAAGGAAGTACGCCGAAGTTGGAGAGTCGGGGCAGACTGTAAATCTGTTGCTTCATTGCTGAGTAGGTTCGAATCCTACTACTCCCACCAACCGCTTATAATGTAAAGGAAGCATGCAGGAAATATACTCTTGTTGTTCAGGTTCGACTCCTGGTTAGTGGTCAAAAAAAGTGAAATGTGAATAGTGAATTTTGCTACGCAAGTGAATTTAAAACTTGACTGCAAAGCAAATTGAAGATTCAACATTCACAAGAGAAATGCTCTATTCGTCTAACGGTTCAGGACGCCTGCCTTTCGAGCAGAAAACAAGGGTTCGATTCCCTTATAGAGTGCAAAATATGAGTAATGGGTAATGTGCAATTAGTAATTATTACCAGCATAAATTATTAAGGAAGAATTTATATAATTAATTACACATTACTTATTCCTTATAGAAACTTGCGGGAATGGCGGAATTGGCAGACGCACTTGATTTAGGCTCAAGATATTGAGGGTTCGACTCCCTTTTCCCGTACAAAATTGCCTCTCTATTCCAATTGGCAGAGAAAACGGTCTTAAACTTCGTAAAGTCCCAGTTCGAATCTGGGGAGAGGTACAAAAAATATAAGTAATGGGTAATGAGCGATGAGTAATTATTGCAAACACTAATTGAAGTATGATTTTAATATTACTAATTACCAATTACTCATTACTTATAAAAATGGAAGAGTGGTGTAGCAGGTCTGCACGTTAGTCTGAAAAACTAAAGGTACAGGTTCGATTCCTGTCTGTTCCGCAGGATATGATTAATAAGTAATGTGCAATGAGTAATTAATTACACACAAAAAATTACTAATTACCTATTACTCGTTACTAATGAATTGATTCATAGTGTAATTGGTCAGCACGCAAGACTTTGACTCTTGTTGTTCAGGTTCGAGTCCTGATGAATCAACTAAAATTACTTCGATAGTGTAATGGCAGCATCTCAGTCTCCAAAACTGAGGGTATTGGTTCGAGTCCAGTTCGGAGTGCAATAATAGAAACTAGCTGAAAGTAAAAATCATTTATCAATAATCATTTATGAATTATAAAAAATATAAAACTTAAACATGTAGAAAAAATGGAAGAGCAACAGCAAACATGGCAAAATATGAAAGGAAAAATTTTCCAACATTCTATCACACAACTGGTAGAAGAAGCCATCATCCGCGAACAGGCAAATAGATATCGACTGAAAGTGTGTGTGGGTTCAGACTCCCACGTTTACGGTGATGCCATTAATTATGCTACGGCGGTTGTCTTTATCCGTGAGAGAAAAGGAGCGTTTACCTTTATCAGAAAAGAAAGAGAAATACAGAATATCAGTATCAAAGAGCGAATGTTGAATGAGGTCAACAAATCCGTAGAAATCGCCTATGCCATTTGCTCAATTCTGGAAACTTATGATGTGGAAATGGAGGTACACGCAGACATTAACACCGACCCGGATTTTAAATCCAATGTCGCTTTGAAAGATGCAATGGGATATATCCTTGGAATGGGTTATATATTTAAAGCAAAACCTTACGCATTTGCAAGTTCAAATTGTGCTGATATGATGGTTTAATCTTAAAAAAATAAAACAATGAAAACAATTTTAATCATTAACGGAGAAAAATACTGGAAAGATTATTTTGCAGGATTTAATGTGGTTCAGAAAAAAGTTCAGACCTCAGAATTTATTGTAAAAGATGCTGAATTGTATGTAATCGATGCAGATGGAGTTTGTAAACCTGACGTGATTTTTTGGAGATTGGGAGCTATAAATCCAGAAGCAAAACACAGAAATATTTTAGAATTGATTGAATGTTCAGGTATTCCTTGTGTGAATTCAGCTTCAACATTATTAATGGGTTACGATAGATTATCAATGTTAAATAGATTGAGAAATCTTGGGTTACCTGTTATTGATTTCAATGTAGCAACCAATACAACTCAACTGAAAAATCTGGAAATGCATTTTCCTTTCGTGGTTAAAGTTGGAAATCATCACGGTGGATACGGGAAAAGTTTGGTTTCGACCGAAGAACAATGGGAAGAACTGAAAGATTTACTGTTTATTCATCAAGATTATGTGACGACAGAGAAATTTATTAACTATAAATATGATATTCGTTATTTGGCTATCAATGATAAAGTTTGGGCAATGAAAAGAAAAGGTAAATATTGGAAAGCCAATTCATTAACTGAAGAATATCAAATCATTGAACCAGAAAAAGAATGGATAGAAAAAGTAAAGCTGTTACAGGAAAACATCAAAGCAGATATCGTTGCGATTGATGTTCTGGAAACAGAAAACGGAGAAAAAGTGATTTTAGAATACAACGATATTCCGGGGCTTTCAGGATTTCCTGAAGATGCAAAACTGGAATTAGCAAGTATTATAAAAATTAAATAAAAGAACCTTTAAAAACTAATAACCATGTATTTTTTAGTTCAGGCTAATGTATATTTAGATCCCGATCATTATAAAATTTTTGATGCTTTGGAAGAATTGAATATTGATTACAGTGTAATTAATATTCCTCCAAACTCAGAGAAAATAGATTTCGAAACAGACAGAAAAGATGTTTTCGTTTACGGTTCGGTAACAATTGCAAGATTGGCAAAACAAAATACCAATTGGTTTCCCAGTTCTTTTTACGGAGGCAATCACCTGTATGAAGTGTATTCCAAATATTATGGTGAAAACCTTTTGAATCATAAAGTTTCCGTTCATAAAATTTCAGAAGAATTGATTTGGAAAAAAGATGAAATTAAATTCATCAAACCTTACAATGAAGCTAAAATTTTCACAGGAAAAGTTTTCAGCGAAACAGAATGGAAAGATTTTGTTTTTGAAGCATTGGAGAATAAATCCAACAGAATTACAGAAGATTCTTTGGTTCAGATTTCTGAAGCGAAACTAACAATAAAAGAAGCTAGACTTTGGATCGTGGGCGGACAGATTATCGATGCAGGATATTATAAATTTAATGATAATGCACCTTTCGAAGAAAATGTTTCAGGAGAAGGATTGAGTTTCGCCAATGAAATGATCCAGCTTTTCAATCTTGAAGAAGCTTTTGTAATGGATATTTGTTTAACAGATGAAGGCTGGAAAATCGTAGAAATAAATTGTATCAACAGTTCCGGGTTTTATCCAAACACCAACGTGAAAAGTATTATCAAAGCATTGAATATTTACTTTTCCAATTAAAAAATAAATTAAAATGTTTTTATACGACAAAGTAATTGTCATAGATATCGAAGCTACATGTTGGGGAAAAGGGCAAACTCCTGAAGATCAAAAAAGAGAAATCATTGAAATCGGAATTTGCAAACTCAATATGTCGGACGGAAGTATCGAAGACAAAAGAAGCTATTTGATAAAACCGACACGATCGGAAGTAAGTGAATATTGTACAAAATTGACAGGAATTACGCCTGAAAAACTAGAAAAAGAAGGAATTTCTTTTAAAGAAGCCTGTTCAAATATCAAAAACAGATACAATTCATTACGAAGAACATACGCCGGTTATGGTGGATTTGACAAATCAATTATGGAAAGTCAATGTCAAGAATTTGATGTTAAATTTCCCTTTAGTGAAACGTATCTTGATTTGAAAGTCTTGATAAGTTTAATGACTGGTGAAAAGCCAATTGCACTATTGAAAGAACTTCAGACAAGAAATATAGAATTTGAAGGGAGTAATCATAATGGTGCAGATGACGCTTTTAACACAGCAAAATTATTGTATCAAGTTTTAAAAAATTAAAGTAATGGAGTTAACAAAAAGATTACTGTTTCTGGATGATATAAGATATCCGATTGAGGCGTATCATTATACAAAACAGGATATTTTCCTCAGAAAAGATTGGCATATCGTTCGAAATTACGAGCAGTTTGTCAACAGGATTTTGGAAAAAGGACTTCCTGAAATGATCTCTTTTGACCATGACCTTGCTGATGAACATTATTTGGAACCAAATTCTCACGAATTTGTTGAAAAAACAGGCTACGATTGTGCAAAATGGTTGGTGGAATATTGTATGGATAATTATTTAGACTTACCGAAATTCTATTGCCACTCTATGAATCCTGTTGGAAAGCAAAATATTGAGAGCCTTTTAAAAAACTTTAAAAACTATTAAAAATTAAAAAAATGATTTTCAAAACATATAACTCTATAGAAAATGCTTACCAAACCCGCATCATCGATCAGATTAGGTTGCAGGGTTTTTGGGAAGAAGTTTTCATAGTGCAGGAAAAAGTTCACGGTGCTAATTTCTCTTTCTTTACCGATGGAAAGGAAATTAAAATCGCAAAAAGAACTGCTTTCATCGAAAAGGATGAAAAATTTTACAATGCACATCAGATTTTAGAACGTTACAGAAAAAATGTAATTGAAGTTTTCGAAAAAGTGAAAACGATGTATCCGCATGTTGAAACTGTGGTAATTTATGGTGAATTGTTCGGAGGTGGTTACAAACACAAAGAAGTTGATTCTGCAAAAGATGCAATAAAAGTTCAAAAAGGTGTTGAATATGTACCTTATAATGAATTTTATGCATTCGATATAAAGTTGAATGGTACAACTTATTTAGATACGGATTTAGCCAACCAGATTTTTAATGAAACCGGATTTTTCTATGCAAAGATTTTGTTTCAAGGAACTTTGGAAGAAGCTTTGAAGTTTCCGAATGACTTTGATTCTAAAATTCCGGTTTGGTTGGGATTGCCTGAAATCAAAAACAATATTTGTGAAGGAACTATCATCAAAACATTGAAAACTAAATATTTTGGAAACGGTTCAAGAGTCATTTTGAAAAATAAAAATGAAAAATGGACTGAGAAATCTAAAATGGTTAGAAAAGACAGACCAATTCAAAAAGAAGTTCGCTTCAGCGAAAATGCTCAGAATATTTGGAATGAAATCTCAAAATATGCTACTGCAAACAGATTGAATAACGTTATCAGCAAAATTGGAGAATTCGAACCAAAAATAATTGGAAAGGTGATTGGTTTCTTTTCAAAGGATATTTTAGAAGATTTTGAAAAAGATTTCCCGAAAGCTTTCACAACGATAGAAAAAGAAGAGCAAAAAAGAATTAATAAAAAATTAAATTCTTTGGTCATTGATGTTGTAAAAGAAGAGTTGATGACCGTGAAAGTTTAGTTTTGGTAAGTTAGCGTCGAAAATCGGTTAATTACTTAATTTAAACTAAAACATTTCCACAACGTTTGTCACTCTTGAGGAATCTAAGCGAAAGTTTTAGAAAAAAATTTAACAATCTATATTTAGATTCTTTCAGAATGACAAACATTTAGTAAAACTTTTGTGGTTAAAAAAACAAACAATTAAAAAATCAAAACAAATGCAAACAAATATATTTTTTACGGCAGACCATCATTTCGGTCATGCCAATATTATAAAATTTTCCGAACGGCCTTTTGAGTCGATGGAAGAAATGAATGAAGAACTCATCAAACGCTGGAACGAAAAGATTGGAAAAGATGATATGGTCTATCACTTGGGCGATGTAAGTTTAGGAAAACCAGATTTCACGAAAGAAATTTTAGATAGATTAAATGGAAAAATTCATCTGATAAAAGGCAATCATGAATATTCTGCGCTTCGGGTTCCGGAAAGGTTCGAGTGGATTAAAGATTATCACGAGCTTTATGTGGAAGACGAAAGTCATAAAATGGGCAAACAGAAGATCATGCTTTTTCATTACGCAATGCGCACCTGGAACGGTTCTCATCACGGAACATGGCAATTATACGGGCATTCACACGGAACTTTGCCTGATGACGAAATGAGTTTGAGCATTGATGTAGGAGTTGATTGCCATAATTTTTATCCTGTTTCTTACGAAGAGATCAAAGAATTGATGAAGAAAAAGAAATGGACACCGCCTTTTGCGCCAAGAAATTAACAAAGGCTGGAAGTTCGATGATGGAAGCTGGATGTCTGTAAGGAATGTCTTGAAGATTTTCAGTATCTATTTCAAATAAGAAAACAATGTTTTTAGAAATTAATTTTTCTACGCAAAAAGAATGCGCAATAAACTTTTTCCTTTGCATCATCAAAAGGACAAAACGCTAAAGTTTTGAAAATGAATTTTAGTCAAAATATCAGACAGGTCTTGTTGGGTGTTTCTGTATATCACCATTGCAGAATATTTTGTTGAGAAACATGATATTATTCTGTTCAACTTGATCTGAAGGTTTCAGAGGTTTTCCAAAAAATCTCACACGGCTCTATCGGTTGGAGGTTCGAGTCCTCCTATCTCCAAAATGGGGATATAGTTCAAGTGGTAGAACAATAGATTTTTAGCACAGGTTCGAATCCTGTCTTCACTTCGGGTGAAGTAGCTCAGTTGGTTAGAGCACTACACTTTTAATGTAGTTTGAAAATAGACTCAAAATCTATTTTTTATTAGAGTTTGAATATCTCGTTAAAAATATTCTTCATGGAAAGTCTGGGATTTTTTCAGTTGTTGAATCAACATTTTGAAAAAGCCTGTAAGAAAAGTTTTTTCTGAAAATGAAATTCAGTTGATGAATACATGATTATTGGACAGATTTTTCTAAAAATGACGGTTTTCCGCGTGAGCGATGGTAATGGATATCCTTTTTTGTCACATTGAGCAGAGTCGAAATGTGAACAAAAAAGATAGAAATGAACGTAGCGACCCAAGCTGTTGCTTTCAGCGATGGAAAGGGACACGCCCAAAATCTGATTGATTAGAAAATAAGTTTATAGTATTCGGAAATGAATAGACTTTTTTGCAATACTTTACTTCCGCCATTTTTGGAAGAAAGAATCTTGGTTTTTCCTTTTTTAATTAAAATTAATAACACTAAAAATAAAATATGATGGTAAAAAATGTACAAATTAAAGCATATCAAGTGGGTTTGGTTTTTAAAAACCGAAACCTGATTACTATTTTGAAAGAAGGTAATTACTGGCTTTTCGGAAACAAATCTGTAGAAGTTTTTGAAACGAAAGCTCAGTTTAAAACCGGAGAAGATTTGAATCTTTTATTGAAAAATACAGATTTGGCTTCTATGATCGATGTCGTTGAGGTAAAAGACGGCGAAATTGTTTTGGTTTATGAAAACGGAATTTTTAAAGAAGTTCTAAATGTTGGTCAATATGCTTTCTGGAAAGGTGTTTTGAAAAGAGAATTTCAAAAAATCGACCTGACAAAAGTTGAGATTACAGAAAAAATTTCTAAAACAATTTTGGAAAATTTGAAACTCAAAAGCTTCGTAAGAAAGTTCGTTGTAGCTAATCAATATAAAGGTCTTTTGTTGATAGACGGTAAACTGACCCAGATTTTAGAAGCCGGAACCTATTATTTCTGGAACAACGAAACTTCTGTAGAAACCAAAACCATCGATACGAGAATGCAACAAATGGAGATTGCGGGTCAGGAGCTTTTGACGAAAGATAAAGCGATGCTTCGTATCAACTTTTACGTGCGTTACCAGGTGGGAGATGTTGTGAAAGCTTTGATGGATAATAAAGAATACGACAAACAACTTTACATTTTAATGCAATTGGCTTTACGTGAATTTGTTGGAGCTTTAACGTTGGATGAGTTGCTGTTGAAAAAAGATTCTGTAGGCGAAGAAATTCTTGAAAATTTGGGGAAGAAAGCTGAAGACTTAGGTTTAAAAGCTTCCGATGCGGGAATCCGTGATGTGATTTTGACTGGAGAAATGAAGGAAATTATGAATCAGGTTTTGATTGCTGAGAAAAAAGCTCAGGCAAACAGTATTATGAGACGTGAAGAAACCGCTTCCACAAGAAGTTTACTGAATACGGCCAAATTAATGGAAGAAAATGAAACGCTTTGGAAACTGAAAGAAATGGAATATATGGAGAAAATCGCCGAAAAAATTGGAGATATCACCGTTTCCGGAAACAGTAATATTGTTTCTCAGCTGAAAGAGATTTTTGCGAAATAAAACCAATAATCATTACTATAAAAGTAGGTTTCTGTAAAAAGAAACCTGCTTTACAAATAGCCTTGTAGCTTAAAAGGAAAAGCCTACGGCAAAATATTGCTTACCGTAGAGTTTGCGGATATTCCGGTTAGACCTGCGCGGACTAATGGGTAGAGTTTACAGAAGCACCGAAAATCTCAGGAGAAGTAGGGAAGCGTATTTACAGCCGCAATGCCAATATGGAATGTGAGTTCGAATCTCATCAAGGTTACAATAAAAGGACAGATCTAATTTTTTAGATTTGTTTTTTTACTTATTTTCCAGCCACTCCTCATAAGAAAGTACCCCCAATTCCGGCTTTGCATCACCTTCCAAAATAGAAATAAATTCCAGTTGATTTCCATCAGGATCATTAAAATAAATTGCCAAAGCTGGCATCCAAGCAAAAACCATCGGCTTATCAATTCCGTCTTTTAAAAAGTTGTAAGGTTTTAAATCTTTATCTTTCAAAAACTCAACCGAGTAATTCAAAATATCTTCTTTATCAGCCGTAAAAGCAAAATGTCTTGTCTGTAAATTTTCTTTCTGTTCCCACAATCCAAGCATAGATTCTTTATTTTTTCCAATCCATAAAAAAGCAATGGGACGGTTTTCGTCTTTATGAGCGAATTCCAATCCTAAAACTTCAGTGTAAAATTGAATAGCATTTTCCAAATTCTTTACCTGAACGTGAGTTTCATATAATCCTTTAATCATGGTTTTTATTTTAATAAAGACAAAGCTAGAAAAGAGATTTCCAAAAAATTTACATTGTTGATTCCTTTATATAAAATGAATGATAGACAAATTGTATTTGGTTGTTAGTTGATGGTTTATAGTTGTTTGTTTTCTTAGTCAGGTAAAGCGTAATTAATTTATTTAAACACAAGTCCCACAAATATTTTCACAAATTTCACAAGCAAAAAATATTAGTGTCATTCGTGTAAAAATTCGTGTCAATCGTGTTTAAAATCAAAAAAAATAAAAACTTTTTCATAAAAATTTTGCTACGCAAAAACACTGCGCAATACAATTCTTACTTTGCATAAGAGATCAGAGAGGAAGTGATGATCCTCCAAAAATGTTTAACTAAAAAACAGTAACCATGAAATTTAATTTTTTAAGAAGATCAAATAACGTAGTAATGAATTACGAAGGTGCAAAAGCTTACAAAATGACACCTGCAGAAGAACTATATAGTGCTGTTGTTACAACAGGATTATCAAACGCAAACTATGAAAAAGGAAATGAAAGATTGGCGAGGATCCAGTCTCTGATTCAGAAAAATGATCCTGAATTCGTTGCAAAACTGGCAGTTTATGCGAGAAAAGAAATGTACTTGCGTTCAATTCCATTAGTTTTGACGACCGAATTGGCAAAACAAACTTCAGGTACAGACTTGGTAAGCAAAACCGTTGACGGAGTTATCCAAAGAGCAGATGAAATCACAGAATTACTTGCGTATTACCAGTTGGCAAACGAAAGAACAGAAACTAAAAAATTGAACAGACTTTCAAAGCAAATCCAAAAAGGTTTGGTGAAATCTTTCAACAAATTTGATGAATATCAATTTGCAAAGTATAACAGAAAAGCAGAAGTGACTTTAAAAGATGCTTTGTTTTTGGTTCACCCAAAAGCAAAAGATGAAAATCAGCAGGCAATTTTCAACAAGATCGTCAATGACTCGTTGGAAACTCCCTATACTTGGGAAGTTGAACTTTCAATGTTGGGTCAGACAAAATTTACCGATGATGCGGAAAGAACATTGGCTTTCAAAAATAAATGGGAAGAATTGATTTTTAGCAACAAATTGGGTTACATGGCAACATTGCGAAACCTTAGAAATATTTTAGAAGCCAAAGTTTCTTCTGATGCGATGTACAAAGTGTGCAACTATTTGTCAGATGAAAAAGCGGTAAAAAACTCAAAACAATTGCCCTTCAGATTTTTGGCGGCATATAGAGAATTGAAAGTAATCGATTCGCCATATTTGTCATCAATCCTGGAAGCATTGGAAGATGCGGTGATGATAAGTGCAAAAAACATCAAAGGTTTTGGCTTCGAAACTTCAGTAGTGATCGCGGCAGACGTTTCGGGTTCGATGCAACAGCCAATTTCTCCGAAATCTAAAGTTTTGTTGTACGATATCGGTCTGTTAATGTCGATGATGCTGCAATCGCAGTGCAAAAACGTGATCACAGGTATGTTTGGTGACCGTTGGAAAAGAGTTCCGATGCCGAAGAACGGTATCCTGAGAAATGTAGATGCATTCTACAAAAGAGAAGGTGAAGTGGGTTATTCCACAAACGGCCATCTTGTGCTTGAAGATTTGATCAACAAGCGAGAAATTGTAGACAAAATTATGTTGTTTACCGATACTCAAATGTGGGATACCGGTGGATTTACCAATGCTTTCGAAAACTCTTGGAGCCGATACAAAAAGATCAATCCGAATGCAAAATTGTATCTGTTTGATTTGGCAGGTTACGGAAAATCACCGTTAGATGTTAAGAAAAATGATGTCTATCTTATCGCAGGTTGGTCCGACAAAATTTTCGATGTATTGAATGCTTTGGAAGACAAAAAATCTGCAGTAGAAATGATTAAAAAAGTAGTGCTGTAAAAGGCACTGCTTTAAATACAACAAATTATAAGTGATAAATGATGAGTGATTTTTATACTGAATATTACTGTAATTTAGGAGCTTGATCCCGCTTTCCACTATATCTTTTTCGCCAACGCTTTTTTCAAGCCATTTCAGAAAAAGGATGCCGTTGCAATCGGGGCTAGGAAATAAAAGTCCAATAAATAATAATTATGAAAACAATGAATAAAAGTTTTAATGATTCTGCAGATTCTACAGTTGCTGTTTTTACAGGTTTATTAGATACAGCACAGAAAGTAAATAAAATAATTGATTATGTAAAAACACATTTTGATAGGAATGATATTGATATTTGCTTGAATGGTTTTGATTTAGTGAGGAAAATTAATGATGTTAGTTCATTGTTTGCAATAGCCAATCTTGATTTGGCGGTGTCGAGTAAAATGCTTTACAATGCTTCAAATAACTGGGAGAAAATTTATGTAATTAAAAATGTATATTTAACCGTTTTTGAAGCTTTTAAGACATTTAGTAAATATGGGAAATTCTTAAATGAACTTTCAGAAAATGCACTTCCGCATCTTAAAGAAAATTTTGTAAATATTAATAATTCAATAAAAATTTTTAAAAAAGAGTATAAATACGAAGCTGATATGAAAATTATTAGAAATAATATTAGTGGTCATATTAGCGATGATGTAGATTTATACTACAACACAATAATTCAATTTGATGGAGATAAAACCGGAGAAATGATTATTGAGTTTTTCAAAATTACTAATAATTTACATAACTTCTTAACAGATATATTAGAACAGAATTATATTCGAGAAAAAAATCAACAAGTTTTAATTATGGCTAAAGAAGTTATACCGAATTTTAATGAAATGCTTTTTAAATAATTAAAGATTGGTTCGTCGCTCCGCTCCTCGTAATGACGACATATGAAATGCAGACGTTAAGAAAATTCTACTGTTTGAAGCGCGGCACAAATTTAGAATCAAAGAACAAATATTGAATTCGCGCAAGTTTTAGAATTTTTAGAGAGTATAGATTATTTTTAACCGGAGTTTCCAAGTCTTGAATTTTTGGTTCTTTTGCTTCAAGGCAAAACGAACAAAGCATAAATATTTAAAATAAATTTCAACTGCGTAAAAAGAATGCGCACCAACGCAATAATTTTGCAATAACAAATAACAAATAACAAATAACAAATAACAAATAACAAATAACAAATAATTAAAAAAAAGTAAGTGTCGTAAAACAGAATTTCTTCGTTTTCAGGGTGGCGATGTAGGTTCGATTCCTACTCCTTGTGATAGTATAATGGTAATACTTCACCAGTAAGTGTCTGTTTGATTTTTTACCTTACTTTAAAACAACCGATGCCGTAAAAAAGAGTTCCTTCTACTTTACATTGAAATAAAAACTCTTTTTAAAAATTGCTCGGTTTAAAAAAAAATATAAAAAAATCAAGTGTCGTTTTAGAATCATACTTCGATATTTAATCTTTGGGTCGCGGGTTCGAATCCAGCCTTTTCCTTAAAAACGGAAGAGTAGCTCAGTCGGTAGAGCAAAAGCACTGAAAGATTCTTAATTTTTACCTTGATTTAAAAATAAAGAGTGTCGTAGAAAAGACTTACTTCTTGGTTTAATTTTGGTTCGAGTCCAAACAATCTTGAAAAAGATTGGGCAGTCTTTCAATAGGTTACCTCTTTTAAATTTAAAAATAAAATATCAAGTGTCGTAGTATAGAAGTACTTCGTTCCAGGCTTAAGGTGCAGGTTCGACCCCTGTCTGTAAAAACAGTAGTCTAATGGTAGGACGTAAGCGTAAAGTGTCTGTACGAAATTTACCTTGATAAAAATAAAGAGTGCCGTTAGAGAAAACTTACTTCGGTTAATCTTATGATATTGGTTCGACTCCAGAAAATAGGTCTTAAAGACTTATTATTTCGTGGTTTTCTCGCCTTTCGCCTCTTTTTTAATTTAAAAACAAAAACAAGTGTCGTAGAATAGTGTTACTTCGATTATCACGACGGGGACGCGGGTTCGAGTCCCGTCTCTTCCACCAATAAGACACAATTTCTATTGGGAGAGTAGCTCAGTTGGTTAGAGCACGACACACTTCTTGACTGTTACCTTGTTTGAAAAATAAAAGTGTCGTAGAGAAAAGATACTTCGTCTCACTCATGGGGAGGAATAGCGAAGTCGGTAACTTCGGCAAGGCTATCCGGTTCGACTCCGGCAAGACATGCCCTGCTTTCTTTTCTCGATTTTTTACCTTTTATTATCTTTATGAATTGTTCAAATCCTTTCCAATTTCGGAGAGGATTTTTTTATTTGGAAAAATAATATCTTGTATATTTGTCTTTATTTAGTGAAATATAATTAGAAGGTTTATATCTTTGTTATAAGCCGTTTAAAGAAATATAATATAAGTTTTAAAAAAAAAAATGTAACCAAATTGTAATGTTTATTGTCTTCTGTATATCATTTAATAATTAAAATTACATCATCATGATAAGACTAACTTTAAAACTTTTTTTATTTCTCTTTTTTATTATTTTTTCTAAAATATCAGGCCAGCTCTATCAGGTTTTTCAGGTGGTCAATATTGAAAAATATCAGAGTAAGAATTTTATTCTTGAAGGAAAAATATTTTATAACAATGATATCAATAATAATTCATGGATGGTATTAAGTGCTCTGTTTCTAGATGGAAACGGAACAGGAAAAGGCATGATTCATAGCGATGGACAAATTTATTATAAAAAAGGAGAATGGAGCCGATATGAGCTTAAGGGAAAAATTATTAAAAATGCAAAAGGAATCGCTGTAGGAATTTCTGTTGCAGGTAAGGGAAGTTATTACCTTGATGATTTTAAATTGTTTGTTTTGGAAGGTAAAAATAAAATAGAAGTTCCTTTAAAAAATGGTGGTTTTGAAGATGATTCTTTAATGCCTTGGCAGTCTTACAATAAAGATGAGGGTTCTAAAATGTCAATTTCAACTGCTAAACCTTTATCAGGGAAGCAGTCTTTGTTTATTGATAATTCAGCTGCTATTGTTACGCCTAGTTTCGGTAATAATAAAGAAATCGGAAAGTTTATGGAGGTAAATGGTGTGAAATTATACTATGAAGTGTACGGACAAGGCGAGCCGCTTTTGTTAATTCACGGAAACAATAGTTCGATGGCAAGTTTTAATAATCAGCTCGAAATTTTAAGCAAAAAATATCAGGTAATTGGTTTAGACAGTCGCGGCCAAGGAAATTCCTCTTCAAACGATACAAAATTAACTTACGAATTGATGGCAGATGATGTTAATGTTTTTTTAGATAAAATGAATCTTAAAAATGTAAACATCTTAGGCTGGAGTGACGGTGGAAATATTGCAGTTATTTTAGGAATGGAGCATCCTGATAAAATCAAAAAAATGGCAATCATGGGAACGGTTTTGTACAATAACGAAACTTCTGTTGATCCTAAAATCAATAAAATCCTCAATCAACAGGTAAATGAGATGAAAGCAAACGGCATTTCGGAAAATGATATGAACTATCGTCTTAAAATATTACTTCTTACAGAGCCTAACATTAATCCGGATGCTTAAAAAAAAATACAGGCACCCACTTTGGTGATGGCGGGAGAACATGATGTGATGCCTGAAAAACACACAAAACTTATTGCGGATAAAATTCCGAACGGTAAAATGCTTATTTTTAAAGGCGGAGATCATGAAGCTCCCCAAAATATGCCTGAGAAATTTAATAAAGCTATTTTAGAATTTTTTGAAAAAATATAAATGTTATTTTCGGGTTCATATCATTTAAACTTTAATTAAAACTAAAAAAATAACAACTATGGAAAACAAAAAAGGAGGAACATTTTTCTTTGCCGTCATTGCGGCTATTGTAGGAAGTGCCTTGTGGAAGCAATTTGATCTCAAAACAATGACTTTTGAAAAAGTAGGTTTAAGTATTCTTTATTTAATTACTTTTTTATTTTGCATCTTCTTTTTGATAAGGAATGCCAGAAATAACGTTAAGAAATAGGTTATTTGCGTATTATTTTCACTTTTTCTCTAAAATTTCGATCCTTTCTAAAATGTCAGAAAGGATATTTTTTTGTCCAAAAGAAAGATAACCGGAAATTTTATAAACCTCTTTCTTTGAATGTAATTCTTTTGGAATTGAAGAAAGATATTTTAAGTTTCCATTTTCTTTGAATAATAAAGTCTCGGGACCTTCTTCGGAAATATTTGATTTCATTAAGAATAAAAGATCACCCAAATTATAATTTGATAAAAGCAATGTGTTTTCTGTAAATTCATAGATTAAATCAATATTTGCTAATGCTTTTTGCAGTGAGTTATATTTAATGTTATTCTCAAGGTTATTTTCCTGATAAGGCAGATCAGAATTAAAAGATAATTGATATTTTTCAATATTTTCGGGTTTATTCAAATCATCAACTGTTAACGGAATCGTTAAAAATTGGTCTAAATCAAGATTAAAATAGTGAACTACAGTAAGTAGTGTGGATATCTTGGGTTCAGAACGTCCTTCTTCGTAGGCACCTATAACTCCTCTTGTTAAATCAAATAGATCTGCGAATGCTTGTTGGCTTAACCCTTTTGCCTGTCTGATCGTTTTAATATTAGCTCCGAAAAAACTCATATGTCTAATTGTTTTTGCAAATGTAATATTAATTTTAAGTATTTTGCTAATAATATTTGCAATTTAATTAATTTTTATTATATTTGTGAACAACCGAGGGTAATTGACTATAAAAGTTTATTGTTTAGGTTTAAAATGAATATATATGTATATGAAAATAGATATTTGTTGATAATAATTAAAATTCAAAAAAACACTGATATGACCTTTCAAGAATTTTTAACAATAGCTTTTTCTCCAGTCAATACCGTTTTGAGTATACTGCTGATTTTGGCTGTCATTTATTGGCTCTTTACCATTGTCACAGGTTTGGATATCGATGTCGGAATTGATGCAGATTTTGATGCGGATATAAATGGTCCTGATGGTCACGTTCATGTTCCAGATGATGCATCTGCATGGATACATTTTCTTAAATTTCTAAATTTAGATATTGTTCCGATTACTTATTTTCTTACACTCTCGCTTTTGCTGACCTGGCTGGGGTCATTGTATGCTGAGGTATTTTTTTCTTTTGAGGTCTGGATCTCAGCATTATTAGTGATTCCGATTTTTATGATCAGTATTTTATTAACGAAACTGATCTTAAAACCACTCAATCCATTTTTCAGAGAGATCAATCATAAAGGAGAGGTTTCGTATGATCTTTTAGGAAGACAGGGTAGAATGAAATCGACGATCCATGGTGATAAGATCGGAATTCTCGAAGTTTTTATTGGAAGCGATCCGATGACGTTGATGGTAAAAAGCAAAGACGGTGAAATGATCGAACATGGAACAACAGTTTATGTCGTTGACGAAGCAGTTGGAAGAAAATATTATTACGTAGCAAAAGAAATTAAATTTTAAATATTTTGATGAGTCAATTGCTTTTGTAAAAAAATAGGCAAAACAATTTTTAATAAGAACGTTGCGCTAAAATTTAATAAAAACACATTTAAAAATAAATAAACTATAAAAATATGAATACACCTTTGATTGTTGGAATTGTTGTCGTTGTAGTAGCATCTTTAGGATTGATTTTCTGGATCTTATCAATGTATAAAAAAACCGTTCAGGGAATTGTAATTTTAAGAACGGGGTATGGGGGAACGAAAGTTTTCTTCAATGCGGGAATCGTTATTCCGGTCATTCACAGAATGGAATCGATGGATATTTCGGTTAAAAAACTTGAAATCGCCAGAGAAGGAAGAGCAGGTTTGATTTGTAAAGATAATATGAGAGCCGATATTCAGGTGGCTTTCTTTATCAGAGTTAATAAATCGATGGATGATATTGTAAATGTTGGTCAGACGATTGGCTGCCAAAGAGCTTCGGATATCAATACATTGAGAGAATTATTTGAAGCTAAATTTTCTGAAGCTTTAAAAACAGTAGGTAAAAAGTTTGAATTTATCGAATTGTACGAAGCAAGAAGTGAATTCCGTCAGGAAATTCTTCATATTATCGGAACCGATTTGAATGGATATGTTTTAGATGACTGCGCGATTGATTACTTGGAACAGACCAAAATTGAGAATTTAGATAAAGATAATATTTTAGATTCTGAAGGTATCAAGAAAATTACTGAGCTGACTGCTAATCAAAATATTAAAGCTAATCAGGTTCGCAGAGATGAGGAAAAAACGATCACTAAACAAAACGTTGAAGCACGTGAAGCTATTTTAGAATTGGAAAAACAATTGGCTGAAAAAGAAGAATCTCAAAAAAGAGAAGTTGCTAATATCAAGGCTCGTGAAAATGCTGAAATTCTTAAAGTGGATGAAGAAGAGCGTCTGAAATACGAAACGGTTCGCATTGCAACAGAAGAAAAGCTACAGATTGCAGAAGAAAATAAGCAAAGACAGGTTGTGATTGCGGCTAAAAATAAAGAGCGTGCTGATTTGGTTGAAACTGAAAGAGTGCAGAAGGATAAAATGCTCGAAGCGACAGAAAGAGAAAGAATTGTATCTCTTGCTCAAATCGAAAAAGAAAAAGCAATTGAATTAGAAAAGAAAAACATTCAGGATGCGATTCGTGAGCGTTTAACGATGGAAAAAACGGTTGTAGAAGAGCAGCAAGGAATTAAAGACCTAGAAGCTTTCAAAACTGCCGACAGAACAAAACAGGTTGAAATCACTTTGGCAACTCAGGAAGCTGAAAAGAAATTAATTCAGGAGACGAGAGCTGCAGAATCCAGAAAATTATCAGCTGAAAAAGATGCTCAGAAATATGTGATCGAAGCTCAGGCGAAAAGAGATGCTGCGGAAAAAGAAGCAGAAGCTCGTAAAATCATCGCTGATGCAAAAGCAAAAGAAGAAGCAACGGTTGGTTTGTCTGAAGCTCAGGTTCTTCATGCAAAAGCTGACGCTGCCGAAAGACAGGGAATTGTCGAAGCAATTGTTATTGAGAAAAAGGCGGAAGCTGAAAGAAAAGAAGGTGTTGCACAGGCTGAAGTAATCAAAGAAAAAGCGTTTGCTGAAGCTGCCGGAATTACCGAGAAAGCAGAAGCTATGAAAAAACTAAACGATGCAGGAAAAGATCACGAAGAGTTCCGATTGACTTTAGCGAAAGAAAAAGAAGTGGAATTAGCTCATATCTCAATTCAGAAAGATATAGCACAAGCTCAGGCTGGAGTTTTAGCGGAAGCATTCAAATCTGCAAAAATCGATATCGTTGGTGGAGATAATACTTTTTTTGATAATGTCATTCGTCAGGTTTCTGCAGGAAAAGGTTTAGACAAATTCATCAGTCACAGTGAAAATGCGACATTGGTAAAAGAAAATCTTTTAGGCGATGGCGAAAACATCATCGGAAAAGTGATGGGAATAGTTGAAAAATACAATGTTTCCTCAGAAGATATCAAAAACATGAGCATTGCAAGTCTTATTTTCAAACTGAACGGTGTTGCCAATCAGCAGGAGAGAGGTCTTCTCGACAGAGCGATGGATATGGCAAGAAACCTAGGCATCGACCAGAAGCCAATCAAGTAACTAATAAACTTTCTGAAAGTCCCGAAGGGACGATTTAACAAAGGATAGGATAAAATTAAGTAAAACTCTCATTGTATAATTTTCAATGATACTTTGAGAGTTTTTTTAATATGAATTTTAAAAATTTAATCATTAAGAATTATTAAGGTGTTAAGTTCGTTTAAGAAATTCAATAGATTTTTTTATAAGCGTGAAGCTTAAAGCGAAGCTAAACTTAATGACTCTTAATTACTTAATAAACCTTAATGATTAAAAAAAATGTTTTTAACAGTATGATGGTAGTCTAAAATCTAGCATCTAACATCTAATATCTCAAACTATGTCAGAAACATTAAATTCAGGGACATACGAAATAATCCAGAACCGATTGAATGAGCAGAAAAATGATCTCATTCAAAGGCTTCAGAAGCTAAATGAAAACCGTAAAGAAATTTTCGGCGGTGTAGATTTTTCACTCATCGCAAACGAAAGAATTTCTACGGAACACAATTGCGTTGCCAAAGATATTTTTTCACTAAAAGATATTTTGATTTTTGGTTCTAATGCGCATTTGGGTTTACAGACGGAAATCAATATAACCGATGTTTTTTCAATTTATAAAATTAATAATGATCGTTTTGAACCGCAAGACTCTTCTTTAATCGGAGATGGAATTTTTATCGATGAGTTCAAAAACCTCTATAAATATTACAGAAATACATTTTTTGCACGCTTTCATTTTACTGAAAACTATTTGTATATGGTTTTCCAGTTATCGGAAAGTACATCCGATATCAAAGCTTTTAAATGGCTGATCAAAGAGGATAAATTAATTTATATTGATTCTCGAAGTGCTTCGGAAGTAACGTATCCGCCACAACATGGTTTTGCATGGACGAAAGCAACCAGAGATATGCAGCGAAGCGGAAAATTTCCACATGTTTCTTTGGCTGATAAAGTTTTTGTGGAATCTATTGGCGGCGATATCACGATAAAAATTGAAGATAATACCGATAGCGGAAAAGGAATTTATTCTGAAGATGTCATTCATAAAGATCAGAACCTCGACGATGCCGAAATTCATTTTTGTGATCTTGATAATCTTGTTTTATTTAAAATTAAACCTTATCAGGAATCTGAGCGTTATTTTATTTATAATCATAAAGAAAAAATTGTTTCAAGAGTTGATACCTTGAAGTATTCGGCGGTTTTGCTTCCGGAAAATCAGGGCGTTCTTTTCTCGAACGGTTATGCTTTGCAGACGGGAGGTTTAAAAGTGATTTCACAGGATCAGAATAGACTTCACTATCTGAAAACGATTCCGGAGCCGAATGGTGAAAATTTCATGTATGTTTTTTATGATGATAAAACCAATAATTATCAGCTGATTTCGTACAATATCATTACACAAACAATCGAGACACCGATTCGTTGCAGCGGTTTTTCTATTTTAAATGATGGAAGATTAATTTATCTAAGAGAAACTCTCGAAACTACAAAACATCATTTAGCTCAGATTTGGCAGACTCCATATTCAAAAGAATTGTTGCCAAATACCGAAAAATCAGACACGCTTCTTTACAAAATCGGGAATAAAGATATTGTAAGAGTCATGGCGGAAAGCCAGGAGCTGATTACGCTTTTAAATAAAAAAGATTCTTACAGCGGATTGTACGATGATATTGTCAAGCTTTCTACAACGATTTTAGATGCGTATTATTTTCTTGGAGATGATGAGGTTGAAAATCTCGATCAGCCTTTAAAAGAAATCAGAAATATCGCTCATTCTGCCATTAATGAATACGAAAAAGTTGTTGAACAGAAGAAAAATACTTCTGAAGCGGTTGAAAAAATCAAAGCAGCGGTTGAGAAAATTTTAGATGATACTAAAAGAATTAACTACTCTCAACTAACGGAATATATTGATATGCTTTCGCAAATCAGAGCTTTGCGTGGTGAAATTACCGGAGCAAGAGATCTGAAATATGTTGATGTTGCTGTTCTTGATTCTTTAGAGAAATCACTTTCAGAGCGTTCTGAGGAACTTTCAAATGCCTGTGTGAATTTCCTGCTTCAGGAAGATTCTTTGTTGCCTTATCAAAACAGAGCGCAGCAGATTTCTGAAAACATCATCAATTTACAGAAAGCAATCGACGCCAAAACAATTGAGGAAGAAATCAATAATTTATCAGGGCAACTTGAACTTTTGGTGGATATTGTCAACAATTTAAAAATTGAAGATACATCACAATCTACGCAGATTATTGAAAATATTTCGGTGATTTTTGCAAGGTTAAATCAGGAAAGATTAGAGCTTTCAAAAAGGAAAAGAGAAATTTCCGGTAAAGAATTGTCTGCGGATTTTCAGGCACAAATGACGTTGTTTGATCAGTCGGTGATTAACTTTCTTGAATTGTCTCAAACTCCCGAAAAATGTGATGAATATTTAACCAAACTTTCCATTCAATTGGAAGAAATGGAAACAAAATTTGTTGATTTTGATGAATTTATCCAAAAGATTGGTGAAAAAAGAGAAGAGGTTTACGGGCATTTTCAAAATAAAAGAGTTCAGTTAACAGAATTCCGAAACAAGCGTACTCAGAGTTTGTATGATTCTGCGCAACGAATTTTAAAATCGGTTCAGACGAAAGGTGAATCTTTTGATTCTGAAAACGAAATCAACGGCTATTTTGCTACCGATTTAATGGTGGAGAAAGTCAGAGATATTTCCCGTCAGTTGATGGAATTTGAAGATTCTGCCAAAGCAGAAGAAATTCAGACTTTGCTCAAAACTTCTCAGCAGGAAGCGGTCAGAAAACTTAAAGATAAAAAGGAAATTTATGCGGACGGAGACAATGTAATTGCTTTGGGTGACTATAAATTTGCGGTAAACCGTCAGAAATTAGATCTTACTTTGGTGTTGAGAAATGCGCAGTATTATTATCATTTGACAGGAACTGCATTTTATGAACCTTTAAATTTTGAAACAATTTCAGATTATAAAGAAGTCTGGAATCAGGAATATATTTCTGAAAATTCTAATGTAAAACGTTTCGAATATTTAGCGTGGAATGTTTTTTCGCAAAATAAAAATATCAATACGGAAGAAGAAAACCGAAGTGTAATTCAACAATTTATGACGGAGCATTTTGGTGAAGGTTTGGTGAAAGGAATTCATGATGAAGATGCTTTGATGATAGTTTCAAAACTTCAGCAGATGCACAATGAATTAGGGTTGATGCAGTTTACGCCGAAAGAAAGAGCTTTAGCACAATTATTCTGGTATTTTTTGAATCAGGAAAGAAAAGAATATTATCAAAAGCAGTTTGAAGCCGCAAATTTAATTTCAAAATCATTTATAACAGATAAAGGTTTTCAATATTTAAATGAAGAATTATCTAAAGAAGTACAATCTTTTGCTGAAAATAATCATCTTTTTGCTGACGTGAATTTTCTAAATGCTGCAATTTATCTGAAAAGAGAAAATAAATCAACATTTTTAGTTTCGGAAAAAGCAGGTTTACTACATGAATCATTTTTAAAAGATCTAAAGGAAAAAGGAAAAGATCTTGAGTTTGTTGATCAGCTTAATGCTTTGAAACAATATCCTGCCGCTTGTTTTTCTATTGCAGAAAGTGCTTTGAATGCGTTTTTATTTAATTCAGATTCAAATTTCGAAGAGGATATTAAAAAAGAAGCTGCTGTATTTTTTGTGACCCAGAATTTTGATGCTAAAAATATTCTTCACATTGCTTATGAAACGGTTCTTGAAGGTTTAAAATCTTTAGAAAAAGATCTTAATTATGCTCTGAACTATTATGAATTTACTTTCCGATTATCCAATTTCAATGAAGTGGTTGTTCCGAAATACAAACAGCTTCAGGAATTGAAAGCAAAGTGGGTGAACGATAAAAAGAAAGCACTGAAAATAGATACTTTCAAATCGCAGGTTTTAAGTTCATTTGTAAGAAATAGATTGATCAATGATGTTTATTTCCCCTTGATTGGAGCCAATTTAGCTAAACAATTAGGAACAGTCGGAAACGATAAACGTACCGACAGAATGGGAATGTTGCTTCTCGTTTCACCTCCGGGTTATGGAAAAACTACATTAATGGAATATATGGCAGACCGAATGGGGTTGGTTTTTATGAAAATAAACGGTCCGTCAATCGGTCACGATATTGTTTCTACAGACCCGAATGAAGCAAAAAATGCCGGAGCAAAACAGGAGCTTGAAAAGCTGAATTTAGCTTTGGAAATGGGTGATAATGTGATGTTGTATTTGGATGATATTCAACATTGTAATCCGGAATTTTTACAAAAATTTATTTCTTTAGCCGATGGACAAAGAAAAATTGAAGGGATTTACAATGGTGAAAGTAAAACCTATGATTTAAGGTCAAAACGTTTCTGTTTGGTGATGGCTGGAAATCCTTATACGGAAAGTGGGGAAAAGTTCAAAATTCCGGATATGTTGGCAAACCGTTCTGATACGTATAATTTAGGTGAAATTTCCGGCAGTAAAACCGAATTATTTGATTTAAGTTTGATTGAAAATTCACTGATGTCAAATGATTATCTTACCCGATTGACTCAGTTTGGAATGGAAAATCTATATCATTTGTATGATAGTGTTCAGTCTAGTTCGCCGAACGTAGATTTGGCTGGAAATTTTAGTTCAAATGAAATTTCTGATTTCAGAAAAGTGGTCGAAAATATTTTAAAAGTAAGAGATGTTGTTTTAAAAGTGAATAAGCAATACATCACTTCTGCGGCAATGTCAGATGATTACCGAAACGAACCGTCTTTCAAATTGCAAGGTTCTTACCGAAATATGAATAAGTTGATTACACAGATTCAGCCGATTTTAAAAGAGGAAGAAGTAACGCAGATTGTTTTGAATCATTACCAAAATGAATCTCAAACATTGACAACCGGAGCAGAATCGAACATGCTTAAACTAAAAGAATTAATGAATATTCTTTCGGAAGATGAAGCTTTACGTTGGCAAGAAATCAAGAAAACTTTTGTTAAAAATAAAACGATAAAAGGTTTAGGTGATAATGACCGAATGACGCAGGTGATTGCGCTATTAGCCCAGTTTAGTGAAGGTCTTGATGGAATAAAAGATGTTTTGAATAAGAACTAAAAAACAAAAAAAACACTACATTGAGTAGTGTTTTTTTGTTTCTATGAGTAGCTTTGAAGCTCTTCTTCCAGTAATTTTTTCCACTTTGAAAAAGTAGTTCGGCTGATGTTATATTTTTTCGACATAAAGCTTGTAGAAAGATCGTGTTTTTTCTGATAATTCAAAAGCTTCATCATGGTCTTCTTGTCATAAGTTTTAAGCTGCTGATTGGTTTTTGAACTTTCTTTACATTGCTTAAAAAGTTTCTCATTCAGCTTTAAAATCTCTTCCGTAGAATCTAATCTGCCCAATTGTTCTCTTATTTTCGGGCATTCTAGCTTTTCGGGATGTTGTTTTTGTAAAAGATCTTGGTAGATCCTGTTGTAATTTGGTCTCATAAATATAGTGTGGTTTGGTTATTTTATCTTTTCTTTTGAATCCAGCGGTGAAGGGTGCTCTTCGGAATAGAGTATTCTTTGATTACTTCTGCCTGAGTCATTTCTCCGGATTCGATCCTGTCCAGAATGAAATTTTTTATTTCCTGAGTGTAAATGTTTTTTCTGAACTGCGGTGCTTTTTCAGATTTTGGAGTGTCGGTTTTATTCACAGCTGAAGGCGGAGCATACAATATCAGATGTGAACTGTATAATCTGAAGAAATCATATTCCAATAGCTTGCTCCATCTCAAAAGAATGTCGGTTTCTATGGATTTACTTTCATATACTTTCTCAACAAACTCTTCATCCTTTGCAAGAAAATTACAGATTCTTTCTATGGAAATGTTTTTGTCATCTACCATTTCTTTGATATACTTACCTATGTGTATGTTTTTGTATAACATTTACTAATAATAGCTTTTTTTTAAATTAATCGCATTTTTTATGGTAAAGGAATGATTACGAGCCTTGTAGGAAAATTATGAAACAATTTCTACATGATTTTGAGTTGCTCTAAAAAGTGGCTGCATCATTACTTTACAATCTTTTAATAATTAATTGGTTGTAAAAAATTGATTTTCAGCAATTTGTGTTTCGTGATTGGTTTTGTAAACAAGATTTAATTGACCTCAAAAAATTCAAAAATAAAACTCTTTAAAGTGATTTAATGGAATTTTAATACCATTTGAATTTATAAAGCATATTTTCTGCTTTAATTATGTTGAGTTAACATAATAATATCCAAATATCCGTTATACTAACCTTGTTTATTCTCCAAAATTAAAAAAAAATAAGAACAAATCATAATTATTTATTTAGATATATGTTAATAATATTTAATTTATGTTGAAAATAGATTGTTAAAAGAGGGATTAATAAAGAATATTTAAAATTCATATTGTTTCTTTCTTGTACATTTTCAATGCGATACAATTCGCTGGATGATAAATATTTTCTATTATTTATTTAATAAGTCTTATTTTTGCTAAAATAAAAAATAAATTCGATTTTAATAAGATTTGATTAATTATAGTTTATAAATATACTATATTTAGTTTTGATAATGAATTTATATAATTTTTAATAATTTTATAATATTTTATTATGCAGTCTCTTGCCTTATTTGATTTCTCAAAAAAAATAAATCTTAAAAATGAAATCTTAGCTGGTTTTACTGTTGCAATGACTATGATTCCTGAATCACTTTCATTTGCAATTTTGGCAGGACTTTCTCCACTAACCGGATTATATGCTGCTTTCATGATGGGTTTAGTTACTGCAGTTTTAGGTGGTCGTCCCGGAATGGTTTCCGGTGGAGCAGGGGCAACAATCGTTGTTTTGATTGCATTAATAAAATCTCATGGTGTAGAATATCTCTTCGCAACGGTAGTTCTTGCAGGAATTTTACAGCTATTGGTCGGGGTTTTCAAACTCGGGAAATTTGTACGGTTAATTCCTCAACCTGTAATGTACGGTTTTTTAAATGGTTTGGCGGTCATTATTTTTATGGCGCAAGTGGAGCAATTTAAAATTGTTGATGCAAATGGAGTAGTGGGCTGGTTGCAAGGTTCTTCATTGTATGTAATGTTGGGTTTAACGGCTTTAACAATTGCTGTTGTTTATTTCTTTCCAAAAATCACAAAAGTAGTTCCGGCTTCTTTGGTTGCTATATTAGTTGTCTTTGGAGTTGTTTTAGGCTTTGGAATTAATACAAAAACAGTTGCTGATATTGCTAAAATAAGCGGTAGTTTGCCGAGCTTTCATATTCCTAAGCTTCCTTTTTCATTAGAAACTTTACAGATTATTTTCCCTTATGCTATGATTATGGCAGGTGTTGGATTGATCGAATCACTCTTAACTTTATCAATGGTTGACGAAATTACCAATTCAAAAGGAAGTGCCAATAAAGAATCTGTTGCTCAGGGTTTAGCAAATATTACCAACGGATTCTTCGGTGGAATGGGTGGTTGCGCGATGGTTGCACAGACTTTAGTCAACTTAAATGCAGGTTCAAGAGCTCGACTTTCAGGGATTATTGCTTCCATCACAATCTTAATTATCATTCTTGTCGGAGCTCCATTTATTGAAAAAATACCAATGGCGGCTTTGGTAGGTGTAATGATGATGGTTGCAATCAGTACTTTTCAGTGGGTTTCAATCCGGATTGTCAACAAAATGCCAAAATCTGATATTTTTGTTGGAGTTACAGTGGCTTTAATTACGATTGTTCTTCACAATTTGGCATTGGCTGTTTTGGTAGGAGTTGTTATTTCTGCATTGGTTTTTGCTTGGGATAATGCCAAAAGAATTCGTGCAAGAAAATTTACTGATGAAAACGGAGTTAAACATTACGAAATTTTAGGACCCTTATTCTTCGGTTCTGTCACTGCTTTTACAGATAAGTTTGAACCGGGTAACGATCCCGAACAAGTTGTCATAGATTTCAAAGAAAGCCGAATTGTTGACATGAGTGCAATTGATGCTTTAGATAAATTATCAAAAAAATACGCTCAACAAAATAAAAAAATACATTTAAAACATCTCAGCGAAGACTGCCAAAAAATGTTGAAAAACGCAGAAGCTGTTATCGAGGTAAATATTCAGGATGATCCAACGTATAAAGTGATGCCTGAAAAGTAGGAGCGTTTGAGAGTTGTAGGTCGATAAGCTGTAGTCCCGAAGGGACGATTTGAAAATGGATCGTATAAAATGCGATCAACATAATGGTAGTACATTAAAAAGCTAATAAATCTGCTTAATCTGCAAAATCAGCGAGAAAAAAAACACTATTGACTCTATAACCCAAACAAGGACTGCAAAATAAAATTTACAGCCCTCGTTTTTTAGGTTATTAATGTATTTGCAATGAAATCAGGCACCAAAGCATAGTGCGAAAATTTCATGCTGATCGAAGCTCTGCCACTTGTCAACGTTCTCAGATCAGAAATATATCCAAAAGTAGAAGCCAAAGGAACTTCCGCTGCGAAGATTTTTCTTCCTGATTTTTCATCAATTGAAGTGATCATTCCTCTTCGTTTGTTGATATCGGCAGTCACAACTCCGGTATATTCTTCAATGCTTTGAATTTCAACCTGCATGATCGGTTCCAATAATTTCGGTTTACATTGTTTTGCAACATCTCTGAAACCGTCTCTTGCAGCAATTTCAAAATCTAAAGCATGAGAATCATTACTGTGAGTGGATCCATCCAAAAGTGTAATTTTCATACTTTCCAGAGGATTCCCGCTCAAAGCTCCGTTTTCCATGGCTTCTCTGAAACCTTTTTCAATCGAAGGGATAAACTCATTCGGAATCACTCCGCCTTTAATTTGATTAATAAATTCCAAACCGATTTCGTTGTCTTCACGAGGTCCGATTTCAAAAGTAATGTCAGCAAATTGTCCGCTTCCACCGTTTTGTTTTGAAAGTTTCTCTCTGTGTCTTCTGGTCTCGGTTAAAATTTCTCGATAAGAAACCTTAGGTTTTCCTTGATTAATTTCAATTCCATGATTTAATCGGATTTTTTCTAAAGTAACTTCAAGATGCAATTCTCCCAAACCACTCAATAAAGTTTCTCCCGTTTGTTTGTCTCTTTCAACAACCAACGAAGGATCTTCTTCCTGAATTTTCGCTAAAATCAAACCGAAAGATTTTTCATCAGCATTCGTTTTAGGCTCAATTGAAACTCGGATGACCGGAGCCGGAATCGTAATAGATTCAAGCAAAACAGGTCTTTCAATAGATGATAAAGAATCCCCTGTTTTCGCATCTTTTATTCCTGTTAAAGCTACAATGTCACCTGCTTTTCCTTCTTCGATGGTTAATGTCTTGTCCGACTGCATCTGCAAGATCCTCGAAATTCTGAAATTTTCACCTGTTCTCACATTCAAAATAGTATCTCCAGAATTGATTTTTCCAGAATAAATTCTCAACATTGCCAGTTTTCCAATGTGTTTATCAATCACAACCTTGAAAACCAATCCTGAGAAAGTTTCTTCTTCGGTTCTTTCAAGTTCGATTGTTTCTTCCGTTTTCTCATCTTTTCCTTTAATTGAAGGCAATTGATTCGGAGCAGGAAGATAATTGACGATTGCATCAAGCAAAGGTTGAACGCCTTTATTTTTAAAAGCAGAACCACATAAAACAGGAACTAAACTCCTTGACTGACAAGTTCTTTGTATCGCTTCAGTAATCATTTCCTCAGAAATATGAGTTTCGGAATCAATATATTTTTCAAAGAAAATTTCATCAAATTCGGCTAATGTTTCCATTAATTTTATTCTGAATTCATTTGCTTCTGCTTTATAGTTTTCAGGAATTTCCTTTTCAATAATCGTTTCGCCGTTTTCATCGATCCAATACAACGCTTTTTGTTTAATCAAATCAATGACTCCTTCAAAATTGTCTTCAGAACCAATCGGAACTTGCAAAGCTAAAGGAAATGCATTCAATTTTGTTCTGATTTCATTTAAAACAGCAAAGAAATCAGCTCCGATTCTGTCCATTTTATTAATGAAACAGATTTTTGAAATTCCATGTTTTTCGGCTTGAAACCAAACGTTTTCCGTTTGTGGCTGAACTCCCGAAGAAGCGCAGAAAACGGCAACAACACTGTCTAAAACTCGTAAAGAACGTTCAACTTCCACTGCAAAATCAATGTGGCCTGGAGTGTCAATAATGTTGATATTAAAAACATTCTGATCTTTTTTCCATTGTGTGGAAATCGCTGCAGATGAAATGGTAATTCCTCGATTTTTCTCCTGAATATCTTTATCCATCGTGGTATTTCCATCGTCTACGTTTCCGATTTTATGGATCATTCCTGTGTAATAAAGCAATCTTTCCGTGAGTGTGGTTTTTCCGGCGTCGACGTGTGCTATTATTCCTATATTTCGTGTGTTATATTTCATTTTGTTTAATTTAAATAATTGATTTTTAAACTTCTGAAATAATATTGAGTGATGTTTTTTTGAATTTTTTTAACGCAAAGATTTATTAAAACTTAAACCAAATTCAAGAGGTCAAAGACGAAATCAATAAAATTGATTTTAAGAAGCGTACTTCATCAGCGACTTTGTCGCCATCCTTTGCTCACTAAAAATATGTAGTTTAATTATAAGGAACTTTGCGTTTAAAGAAAAAAATCCAACTTTAATCACCGAACAACAGAAGTTTTTCGAATGTAAAAGCTGAAAAGTAGGGTAGCAAAAAAGACCTATCTGAACAGATAGGCCTTCAATATATTGTTTTGTAAAGGTCGATCGTTATTCAGATAAATATTTAGTGCTACCAAAGTACACAGCTCTGATAGGATTGCTTAAAGTTATAATATTTATCATTTTTGTTGACATAGTTGATTCTTAATCGGTTGCGAAATTATAAAAAATATTTACATGACAAAAATTTTAGCAATATTTTTTAGGAAAAGTAAAATCGCTGTTGTTTCGTCTTTAATTAAAATCTTAAAAAATCTTAAAAAAAATCAAGATTGAATGAAAAATTTTATCTTTGAAAGGAATTGAAAAATAAAACACTGAGTGATGATTAGAAAATATAAAATATTTAAAAAAATCTTTTTCAATTAAAGCTAAAACAATTAACTTATACTATTTTGAAAACAGATATCGACATTCACAGGCATGATCATTTTTCGTTTGATCTGTGGCTTACTTTAATAAAATCTCACCCTGAATTTAAAGCAAAAAGAGTTGAGCTTTTTTCTTCGTTTTTTAATGTGGAAAAGCCCATCGGTGAAGTTGCAAAAGCGGTGAAATATTATGATGATCTCTGCAATAATATTAATGAGGTAATTGGTGGGAATGTAGATACTTTTGAGATTTATTTATTGATTTTAAATTCATTGAATGTCGATATAAAGCAGTTGAATCAGGATAATCTTAATGAGTTTTACCAGAAAAGTGAAGATTTGTTTTTAGAATATAAACCGGTGGTGATTTTTGACGAACTGCACAATTTTTTTGATGAAATTAAAAATCAGGGAAAAACAATTAATATTCTGAGCAATACAGGCTTCATCAAAGGAAAAACTATGCGAAAGTTTTTGATGAACGAAAATCTTGATCAATACATCGATTTTCATATTTATTCTGACGAAATTAAATGTTCTAAACCCAATCCTTTGGTTTTTCAGGAAGTGAAAAATCAGATCAGAAATCAGGAACTTCAAATGGAGCAGATTTTGCATATTGGCGATAATCCGATTGCTGATTATAAAGGCGCAAAAGATTTCGGATTCAGTGCACACCTACTCAAACACCAAATATAATTATGAACAAGCGTTACAGTTTACATAAAATAGATTCTGCAGAGGAGTTTACTTTTTCGCCTGCAGAATACAGCTATTTCAAATATGGCGATAAATTTTTTGCAGAAAAGTTTGCGAAAGAACTTTTTGATGGGTTTATCAATCAGCATCAGGAAATTTTAGATACCGATAAAGAGATTGTGGTTTTGCCAAGTCCTTACATGGCGATTCCTACCGCATCAAATTTTTTGTGTTTTTACTTTAAAAAACATCTTGATTTTTATCTTTTTCAAAAAGGAAAAAAGTCGAGTGTGTTGTCTAAAATCAATAGGAATCATACGTACACTACAGATTACGGAAATCTTAGTTTTGAAGACCGTAAAAACCTGATTGCTAATGATACTTATTATTTAGATAAAGATTTTTTGAGAGAAAAACTCTGCATTTTTATCGATGATATTAAGATCACGGGAAGTCATGAATACACCGTAAATAAAATTCTCGATCAATATGCAGTAAACGCAGATTTTCTCTTCATGTATTACGCTGAATTGACCAATTTTGACATCGATCCTAAAATTGAAAACTTCTTTAATTATTATACGGTGAAAGATGTTGAGGACGTCGTAGAGGTGATGTCTAAAGAAAGTTTCCAATTTAATACGCGAATTGTAAAATATATTTTAGGTTTAAATTCCGAAAATTTTGAGTATCTTACCTCAAATGTAAAAAAACAACATACTGATGATTTAATCGAGCTTGCGATAAGCAACAATTATCATTTAATAAAAGAATACGAAAATAACATAAACACTTTAACACAAACAGAAATCTATTATGGCAATTAACTTACAGAAAGGGCAAAGAGAAAATATAAATGCACCAAAATTTACCATCGGATTAGGATGGGATATCAATAATACATCTACAGGTGGAGCTTTCGATTTGGATGCTTCTTTATTCCTGTTAAACGACAGCAAAAAACTGGTTTCAGATAACCACTTTATTTTTTATAACAATCTTGAATCTCCAGATAAAGCGGTAGTTCACTCTGGTGATAATTTAACAGGTGATGGTGATGGCGATGATGAGCAAATCAAAATAGATTTAACTAAAATTGATTCTGCAGTACAAGAGATTACAGTTGTAGTAACCATTCACGATGCAGATGCAAGAAGACAAAACTTCGGACAGGTAAGAAATTCTTTCATCAGAATTTTTAATACTGATACCAATGAAGAGATTTTGAAATATGAATTAGACGAAGATTTCTCTATCGAAACCGCTGTAGAATTCGGAAGAATCTACAACAGAAACGGAGAATGGAAATTTGAAGCTGTAGGAAGCGGCCAGAGAGACGGTCTGGATAAATTTGTATCAATGTATCAATAATCATTATTATGGATAATCAAAATCAGCCAGTTGACCCATCATTGCAGTCAATTGAGCCTTTAAAAACATTTGAACCCACTCCGATGCCGTCTCAGCCGAGTCAGGCAAATCCTTCAACGCCGCCGGTTTTGATGGACAGAGATGGGAATGTAAATTTGAATCAGATTCAGGATGCAGATCGCGCAAAATATGAAATGGTTGCTAATGCGATTGACGAAACCAATCCGGGATCTATCGTTAATTTCGGTTCAGAATTACAGAAAACTCTGGCGAATCAGAGTGACAGTTTCTTAGGAAATGTAAGAAGATCAAATTCTGGTGAAGTTGGTGAATTGATCAATAATTTATTGATTGAACTGAATTACGTTGACGTAGACGAAATCAATAATGGTGGAGTAAAAGGTTTTTTAAGCAAAATTCCTTTTATGAAAAAGATGTTGACGCAGGTTGACAATCTTTTCGCTAAATACGATAAAATTACAAGCAATATCGATCAGATTTCACATAAAGTAAACGCAGGAATCATTACTTCTACGAAAGATAATGCAGTTTTACAGACTATTTTCGACAGCAACGTCAATTCAATTAAAGCAATTGAAGATCTTGTGATTGCCGGAAATCTAAGAATGGAGAAAGCGGCTTTAGAATTAGCAGATATGGAAACGAATGTTCAGAATTTTGCTGATTATCAGATTGCTGATAAGAGAGATTTTATCAACAGATTAGACAGAAGATTAGCAGATTTAAAGGTTGTTCGTTTAATTATGATGCAGTCTCTTCCGCAGATCAGACTGGTGCAAAATAACAACGTTTCAATTGCTGAAAAAGCACAGACAATTCTTACCACAACTTTACCGGTTTGGAAAAATCAGCTTTCTTTGGCAGTTGCAATGCACAGACAACAGCAGAATATTGAGATTCAGCAGAAAGTTTCGCAAACAACTGAAGATATTTTAAGAAAAAATGCAGAACGTTTGGGTCAGAATTCAAGAAATGTAGCAAGAGCAAACGAACAGACGATTGTTTCTGCTGAAACCTTGAAAGAAACAACTGCAATGTTGATCAATACTTTGAATGAAGTAAAACAGATTCAGAAACAAGGTACTGAAAGCAGAAGAAAACTAGATCAGGATCTTCAGACTTTAGAGCACGAATTAAAAGCAAACATCAGAGGGTAATAAGACGGTAAAAAGGTGAATGAGGAGGTTGCGATCATAATGTCTCAAAGCAAAAGAAGATTAACAAGGCTTAAACTTCTGGCTAATTTCTTTGAAAATGTTGATATCATTGCCATTTATATTAAAACTGATATCATCCATAATTTATTCAACGAAAATCAGACGTTGGATTTCAATAAATTAGAGCTTTTTCACCTGCAATATACCGACAGCTTGATCGAATTGTTGACCAAAATAAAAAAGAAAAAGGAAAACGATTTACTGGCTGTTATTAACGAAATTAATATCAACAACCGATACATTGCTTCTTTCGAAGAAAAAAAGACCGATAGTTTTGAAACCGACAGGAAGATCTACAGCGGAATTTTTTCTGAACATCTGAGAAATCTTTATAAAGATCTTACCGAAAACAGAGCAACCCTAAACTGGAATGACGTGCTGTATTTTCATACAAAATATGCAGCAGAATTTTACAGAACAGAAGTGGATGAAGATAAACTGAAACCTCAATCTGCTCCGTTTTACCAGTATCAGGATTATTGTATCGAAAGAAAATTGTTGGGTAAACTCAATATACAGAATTTTAAAGTGCGTTTTGTCTGCGGATATCGTATTGAAAGAGATGAGTATGAGTTGTTTAAGATTTTTCAGTCTGATGAGCATTTTATTTTTAATGTAGAAGAAAAAAAAATGTATCTGATAGATGATGAAGATTTAGAATCATTAAATACGAATGAAAATGAATCTAATCAGATCTCGATTATCAATCAGCTGAAAAGGAAAAATGAAGACCTCAACGAGACAATGGAATTCAGGAAGAAAGAGCTTTCGGCAGATGTAACTGCGGTTTTGAAAGACTACCTCAGAAACATTGAAAGCGTTGATATTATGAGTAAGATATTTGATGTAAACGAAGAAACCAATATTCTTCGGGCAATGCTTAATTTAAATTTAAATAATTAAAAAAGTAAAAAGTAAAAAGTAAAAAGTAAAAAGTAAAAAGTAAAAAGTAAAAAGTTTATTTTCTACTAATATATTTTTAAGTATGTAAATTTTTTTAGCTGAGTGGAATGCCTTTGCGAACGAAAATATACAGAACGGATTTAACAAAATCTTTGCGGGCTTTGCGTTTAAATAAAATTGAGCAATGAAGCAGAGATTCAAAAAATAACTAAACAAAAAGAAATAATGGCTATTAACTTACAAAAAGGTCAGAGAATAAACCTTACTAAAGAAAACGGGACTACACTTTCCCAGGCTTGCGTAGGAATCAACTGGGGCGCTATCGAGAAGAAAAGTTTCTTCGGTGGAACTTCAAAAGAAGCAGTAGACTTAGACGGAAGCTGCATTTTGTATGATTCAAACAAAAATGCAACTGAAGTAATTTATTTTGGAAACCTTAAATCTAAAAACGGTTCTGTAAAACACAGTGGTGATGATTTAACGGGTGACGTGAATGGTGATGACGGATTAGACAACGAAGTAATCACCGTAGATTTTTCTAATTTAGATCCTGCTGTTGAGCATGTAGCAATGGTTTTGCACAGCTACAGAGGTCAGGATTTCGGTACAATTCCTTTTGCATCAATTAGAATTTACGAAGGAACTCCAACAAACGTAAGAGAGGTTTTTGCTAAATATGATATTGCCAATGATAAATCTTTCAGCGGACATGTATCAATGGTAATGGGAGTTTTCTATAAGAGAAACGGTGAATGGAAATTCAACGCAATCGGAGATGCAACTTCAGATAAAAAACTGGAACAAACGGTACAGACCGTTCAGCAAAAATATTTGTAAAATAATTTTATTCAATAGGAGCGGGCTTTAGCCCGTTTTAAATAATGAAATCTTCTTTTGGCTTTAGCCAAAACCTATTTATTGAAATCATTATTTTATTGAAATGAAAATTAGATTTAAATTAGCAATACCTGTATATTTACGGCTATTGCTTTTATCATATAATAAACAGAATTAACGTGGAAAAATACAATATTTTAGAACTGCATCCTGGTTTGGTGTGGGGATTTGCGATAACGGTTGTTATCATGTTGCTTCTCGATTTGGGAGTATTCAATAAAAAAAGTCATGAGGTTTCTTCAAAAGAAGCTACAATCTGGTCAATTGTCTGGATCTCGCTGTCTATGGTTTTTTCTGGAGTTGTGTATTGGGTTTTCAACACAGATGGCACTCCGGAAAGTCACGCAATTGCGGTAGAGAAATTTACACAATATCAAGCTGCATATTGGATTGAGAAGGCACTTTCTGTAGATAATCTCTTCGTATTTATATTGGTTTTCGGGTTCTTTAAAGTTCCAAAATTCTTGCACCACAAGGTTTTATTTTGGGGGATTATCGGGGCGCTTGTTTTTAGAGCGATCTTTATTTTTGCAGGAGTTGAATTAATTGATTTGACTTACTTGCCAGAAATGAATGTTTTTGGTCACGCAGTGAAAATCAATGTTGTGATGACGCTTTTTGGGTTATTCCTTATTTATGCGGGAATCAAATCTTGGGGTGACGGTGGAGACGATGAAGATGAAGATTACAGCAATACAGCAGGAGCAAAATTGATCAAAAGTTTCTGGAAAGTTTCAGATAACTATGATGGCGACAAGTTTTTTACAGTGAAAAACGGAGTTAAAATGGCAACACCTTTATTGGTTGTTGTTGGGGTAATTGAGTTTACAGACGTTCTTTTTGCAGTAGATTCTATTCCTGCGATTTTTGCGATTTCAAAAGATCCGTTTATTCTTTATACATCAAATATTTTTGCAATCTTAGGATTAAGATCTTTATATTTCTTGTTGGCAAACTTCATTCACATGTTCAGCAAGCTACCTTATGGTTTGGCAATTATTTTGGCATTTATTGGTGTTAAGATGTTAATTGCTCCTTGGTATCATATCTCATCTCCGGTTTCATTAGGAATTGTAGGTGGAGTTTTGGTGCTTTCGGTACTTATTTCTATCATGTTTCCCGACAAGGAAGATGACGAAGTAAAAGAATAACTAAATAAAATTAAAACATAGAAGGCTTTACAAATCGTAAAGCCTTTTTTATTTCTCATTTTCGCTATCAACTATCAACTATCAACTATCAACTATCAACTATCAACTTTACTTATATTTCAACAGCTTATTAATCTTCTTTCTCGTCTGCAGAGAAACTTTATACGCTTCATCTCTGAGCTTCTGAATTTTTCCGACTGGCTGAAAGATTTCAGCACTTTCAAAAGGATTGAAAGAGAGAAGTTCATTCTCGCAACCTTTAGGATTGAGTAACGAGTTTTTTTCAATTTTTATTTCTCCAATTTTGATGAAAGGGGAGTTTTTCCATTCAACATTGAGTCTATTAATAGGCTGGTCTTTCAAATCATAACAAAATTGAATATAAACCTCAGCTAAATAATCATGATTTCTGCAAAAGCTTTCAACAGATTCTTTCACAGAATATTTTTTACCGAAATTTTTATCTATATTTTTTGGACTTACTTTAATTTTAATCATTTTGTCATCAAAACGATAAGTTCCTACAGAATGATATTCAAAAGAAAGCATGAAATTATTTTTGTTTAAAAGAAGCTTCCAAACGTTTTTCAGAAAAGATGGGTTTAATGTAAAAGGAATAACTTTGTAAATCTGCTTTAAAACCGAAAAAGAATTGCTCCATTTTTTCACAAAAAACCGATTGACAGAAGTAAACAATTTCAAAAATACAGAAACAGAATTCACCGGAAACAATGGAAAATTTACCAACGGATAATTTGAAATCGTTCTCCCCGAATCATCTTTTATTTTAATAGCAAAACCGTAAGCTGGAAAGTCTTTTTTGTTTTTATTAATCTTTGGGTTTGCATTAGACAATCTTGCAATAATTTCGTATTTATCACTATCAAAAACAGATTTTAAATCATTCGGAATATCTTTGTTGATGATAAGTTCACCTTTCAAAACAGCATAGGTTTTTGCATGGGCATTTCTTGTGGCATAATTTACGTCACTTATCGTAGATGAGTATTCTACAAAATCGGCAATGCTCTTTTTGGTCTCTTCCAAGAGTTGTTTTTCTTCATAGCTAAGCTTTTCAAAGTTCTTATTATATTTTAACGGATTTGGCATATAGTTTTTAAAACTCAATGATAACGCCAAGTTTTTTAATTTACGTTACGAGAATATTAAACATTTTTTAATGTTTTTAGTGCTGTAAACAGAAGCGATAAAAATGTTGGATGTTTGATGCCGGAAGCTAGATGTTTTGATTCGTTTCCCAATTTTATTTAACTCAAAAATCGCTCTTCCAACTTCCAACTTCCAGCTTCCAAACTTAAATCCTATCTTTGTAAAAAAAATTATGGGAGTAGCAGATTTGTTATTTAAGAAGAAAAAAGAATTGGCAGAGAAAAACCTGAAAGACGGTCAGGAATATATGGTTGAATATGGTAAAAGGGAAAGCGTAGTGCAGTTACCAAGCGGATTGCAGTACGAAATCATTACCGAAGGTGATGGCCCGAAACCAGGTCCAAAATCTATGGTAAAATGCCATTACCACGGAACAACAATTGCTGGAAAAGTTTTCGACAGTTCTGTAAAAAGAGGAACTCCAGCTTCTTTTCCGTTGAATAAAGTAATCAAGGGATGGACAGAAGCACTTCAATTAATGCCTGTAGGAAGCAAATGGAGATTGATTATTCCACCGCATTTGGCTTATGGAGATCAGCAGATCAGCAAAGAAATCGGACCAAACTCTACTTTGGTATTTCAGGTAGAATTATTGGATATTAAATAATCCTGTTCTTAAAAATAAATTAAAATTCATCTGTTTTCAGGTGGATTTTTTTATTTATGCTATCTTAGTAATAAGATTCATATTTCCCTTAATTGAATTTTTAATGAAAAAACTTTACTTTATTTTTGCCGTTTTTATTTTGTTGACCTCCTGTGTTTCAAAGAAAAATCAGGTGATAAAACAGAATATTCTTACACTGAGAGACAGCTATTGTAAGGCGCCTTTCAAGTATAATTATGAAAATAAATTGCCTTCTTATAATTCAGATTCTATCATTGCAGCGAATCAGCAACTGAAAAGTACTTTTTCTGATCAGAGTATTTTGGTTTTAAATGCTTTGGATAATTTAGATGAAGTGAATGAAATTGTAAAACTGAAGAAAGATTCATCATTAAATTCTCAGGTAAAAGTTTTGCAATTAAAGATGAAAATCAACAGCAAAATTACAATTGCACTGACCGAATTAGATGCCGTTGCTGCAGAATTCGATTGTGAAGGTGAACGTGTTGCGCAAATTGGAAATTATGTTGATAATTTAAATGATTCCAGAAATAATAAACTCATTTTGTACTCAATTGCTGCCGGAGCTGTTGCTTCAATTGCAGGCGGAATTGTAAAAGATGAGGGTTGGAGCAGTGCAATTGATATTTCCGGAGGTGCTTTGGGAGCTGGTTTTGGTTTGGCAACCTTAAATCCGAAAGGTAAAAAAGTAGAATTTATACATCAAAGAAATTTATTGCGAGATATCTGGAACGAAAGACTGGAATCTCCCAATTTTCCACCTTTTATTTGGTATATGTACACTGAAAAGAGATTTTCAAACAAAGAGCAGCATTCTATTATTTCAAGCATGAAACAACGATGGCTGCACTATCAGTTTGATGATGACCAGAATAAAGCCAATCAATCGGTTATTTTCAAAGATGGAGGTCTTTACAGAGCAGATGATCTTCACAATCGTGCGGCAATGCTTAATCAGATGCAGTCGGCAACCCGAACAATTAATCAGATTATTAATTATCTGTTGTTAGATTTAGATAAATTGATTTTATAATTTTGAATAATAAATGTTTGAATGTCTAAATTTGCTTTAATCTACTTTAAAGAATGTCGGAATTAAAAAAAATCAGAGAGAGACAAAATCTTACTCAGGAAGAATTAGCTGAAAAGTCAGGAATTTCGGTAAGAACAATTCAACGGATTGAAGCGGGTACAATTCCGAAAGGTTATACACTAAAAACGCTTGCTGCAAGTCTTGATGTTTCTGAAAAAGATTTATTGATTTCTGAGACGATAAAAGAAGAAATTGCAGTTGATAAAATTATTATTGTAACAGAAAATAGCGATGCTTTTAACTCCGGTTTAATCAAAATGATTAATCTTTCCACACTTCCATTAGCATGGCTTCCGATTGCTAATTTTTTGCCACCATTATTGATTATGTTTTTCACAAAAAATAAATCACAAATTGTAAAACAAATCATTTCACTTCAAATATTCTTAGCCATTATTTCGCCGATTATTTTTATGTTGATTGCATTATTAAAGCTAGGTTCAGAATCTGTTATGATCACAATGATTTTCTTAGTTTTGACAAATGTTTACATTATTTTGAGAAATACTTACGAAATTGATAAGAGACAAAGTCTCCGTTATAAATTGAATTTCAGCATTATGTAAATATGACAGATGAATGTCGGGTTTTTGTCGGGTTCTTTTTTTGACTTATAATCAATTTATTCTGAATCTTTGTCAAAAATAAATCAATGACAAAAAAACTTAACATCAGCATTTTTATTCTCTTCTTTTTCTTTGGAAACTTCAATGCTCAAATCGATAAAAATTCACCATTATTTTTAGAATTAAAGAAACAGGATAGTCTTTTTTTTGAACGTGGTTTTAATAATTGTGACATCGCATATCTTGAGAAATCAGTAGATGAAAATTTAAAATTTTATCACGATAGAGGTGGTTTTCAAGACAAGAAATTATTCTTGGAAAGAACAAAACAGAATATCTGTTCAAACCCATCGCAAAAGCCAATTAGAAAAGTAATTGAAAACAGTTTAGAAGTTTTCCCACTATACAATAACGGTGAACTGTATGGTGCAATACAAAACGGAGAGCATCAATTTTATATTCGTGAAAAAAATAAACAGGATGTTTTAGGTGGAAAAGCAAAATTTACCTCAGTCTGGATTAAGAAAAACGGCAACTGGATTTTGAGTGACGTTCTAAGTTATGATCATCAATAACCGTTTTATTTAGCAAAATTAGACTCAATAGTTTCTATATAAATTAATTGCAATTAAGAATTTAATTGTAATTAATTTTGTTACAATTATAATATTTGTATCTTTGCAGAGTAATTATGAATAATACAAGATTTGCTACGGCGATACATATCATGACCCTGTTGTCAAAATTTCCTCAGGAGTGGCTTACTTCTGATTGGCTTGCCGGAAGTATTAATGTAAATCCTGTAATTGTTCGTAAAGAAATTGGTGTTTTAAAAGAAGTCGGTTTGATTATTAGCCGAAAAGGGAAAGAAGGAGGAAGTCAGTTAGCAAAAAACGCTTCAGACATCAGTATTTCTGAAATTTATTCAGCGGTAAAAAACTCCGAAGTTTTAGGTAAAAAAAATAACAATCCTAATCCGGCTTGTCCTGTTGGGAAAAATATTAATACTCATTTAGGACAACTTTTTACAGAAACAGATGTATTGGTCTGTCAATTTTTAGGAGATAAATCGTTAAAAAAATTTACCGAACATTTCGAATAAAAAATTTTTGACTTAAAATGTAACAAGATTTATTACAATTAATTTAAATAAAATAGTATCAAATGAAACCGAAAGGTTCTTGAATTCCTTTAAAAATAAATAAAAAAAGTATGAACAAAAAAGTAGCAGTAATTGGTGCAACAGGATTTGTGGGAACACAAGTAGTAAAAGAACTTGAAAACAGAGGTTTTGAAGTGAAAGCAATCGTAAGAGATGCATCGAAAGTAAATGAAACTGAAAACGTAAAAGCAAAAAGTGTTGATGTAAATAATGTAGACGACTTAGCAGAAGCTTTGAAAGGAAATGATGCTGTAATCAATACCTTTAATGCAGGTTGGACGAATCCTAATCTTTACAATGATTTTCTAAACGGTTCAATCAATATCGAAAAAGCAGTTGAAAAATCAGGGGTGAAAAGATTTATTACAGTTGGTGGAGCAGGAAGCTTATTCATCGACGGAAATCAATTGGTTGACGGACCAGATTTTCCGGCAGATATCAAACCAGGAGCAACTGCGGCAAGAGATTATTTAAATAAAATCAAAGAAAATACAACTTTAGACTGGACTTTTTTCAGCCCCGCAATCGAAATGCATCCCGGAACAGCAGGAATCAGAACCGGAAAATACAGAACCGCTCTAGAAAATCCGGTATTCAATGAAGAGGGGAGAAGCGTACTTTCTGTAGAAGATGTTGCTGTTGTTTTGGTTGATGAACTGGAGCAAAACAATCACATCCGTGAAAGATTCACAGCAGCGTATTAATTTTCTTTAGAGTCCCAAAGGGACGGTTTAACAAAGCATCGGATAAAATCCGATGAAAACCGATCAAATAAATAAAGAAAAGTTTCGGCGGCACCAAAGGTGCCGCCGAAACTTTTTATACAAATAAATTATTTTATAAACTCATAAACAACTTCGGATTTACCGGAGCATTGTTTTTGTGTACTTCATAATGCAAATGCGGTCCTGTAGAACGCCCAGAATTTCCTGATTTTGCAATCACTTGCCCAACTTTCACTTTCTCATTGGTTTTTGCAACCAATTGCGAAAGGTGACCGTAAAGTGTTGCCAATCCGTTTCCGTGAGATACAATCACGCAGTTTCCATAACCGCCTTTCTGCCCTGAGAAAATTACGGTTCCGGCTGCAGTTGCAACAACATCAGATCCGAAAGGAACGGCAATATCCAAACCTTTATGAAACTGCATTTGATCAGCTTCTGCAGGAGGATTGTTTTTTTCTGTTGGAGCTTTAGAAACAGCTACATTTTTAGCATTTGAAGTTGTTGGAGCAGCAGAAGTTGTACTTGCTGTTTTTGGAGTCACTATCACCTTTATTTCTCTCTTATTTCCGTAACTGTCGGTTACTTCTATAATTTTTTCTACCGGTTCAGCTTTTACTTCAGGCTTTGGAGTTGCTGCGACAGCGACTGGAGCTGAAGTAGGTTTTACAGACGCATACACTGTTTTAAAAGGAATAGGATTTTTTCTGATTCCGAAATTGGATGAAATATAGCCTTCAGTAGGCATTCCTAAAGGAACCTGCATCAGTTTTTTCTGCAGATCCATCAGATATTGGCTGTATCTGTTTGATTGTTTTGCCAGATAAATTGAGTTTGAAATACTGTCGTTATCAAGAACCATCAACTTTTCGTTCTTAATATCTTTTGATTTTAGAAAAGAATTCAGTTGAGAAACCGTTTGATCTACCAAGCCAAGATCTGTTTTCATTTTCAGATAATCAACGCTGTCTTTTTCTGTATTTATTTTTACCAAATTTACTTCATAGTTTTTGTCATCTTTCTCCGAAAACAATTTGGCAATGAAAATACTTTGTGCAAAAACGATCAGTGAAAGTCCTCCAATAAGAACTGTTACTTTCTTTTTGCTGCCTAAAAATTTCTTCATTTTTCTTTCTCTTAGAATTTAAAAAGGTTTTAAGGGTGCAAATTTAGGTAAAAATAAACTTTCGGCCTTATTCTTAACAAAAATTTAGAAATTATTGTAATAAACGTATTTTTAGATATTTAATTGTGCGAGAGTGTTAAATTTTTCAAAAAATGATTGATGTTGGGTGATATAAAGTTTCGATATTTCTCGGTTTTAATATATTTGCAAATCACATTTCAATTATGGCGAAAAAGAAAACCAACTCAGAATCTACTTCTAAAAAAACCAAAAATGACGTTGCAGTTGGCGTTGTTGGTAGCGGAAGTTTTGCAACAGCAATTGTAAAAATGCTTGTTGAAAATTGCAAAACCGTGCATTGGTGTGTTAGAAATGAGTTTGTAAAAGGAGCAATTGAACTGCGTGGGCACAATCCTACATATCTTACTGCAGTTAATTTCAATCTTAAAAATTTAAAATTAACAACTGATGTCAACGAGTTGGTGACAGCTTGTGATGTTGTAGTTTTGGCAACTCCATCTATTTATCTTTCAGATACTTTAGATAAAATGACGTGTGAGTATAAAGACAAAATTTTTGTTTCTGCAATTAAAGGGATTATTCCAAAAGTGAACGATGTGGTTGCACATTATTTAAAAGAAGAATTTCAGATAGGATTCAGAAATCAGGCTGTCATTGCAGGACCGTGTCACGCTGAAGAAGTTGCGATGGAAAGACTTTCTTATCTTACCGTAGCAACAGTGGAAGACGAAGTTTCTGAAAAACTGGTTAATATTTTTAATTCAGATTTTATCAAAGTAAATTCCAGCAAAGATATTTTAGGAAACGAATACAGTGCTATTCTTAAAAATATTTTCGCAATCGGAGCCGGTATTGCAAGCGGTTTAGGGTATGGTGATAACTTTACGGCTGTTTTTGTATCGAATGCGATTAGAGAGATGGAAACTTTCCTTGAAGCGATTTATGAGGCTCCAAGAGATGTTAACGAAAGTGCTTATTTGGGAGATTTACTGGTTACAGCATATTCATTATTCTCAAGAAACAGAAACTTAGGAAATCTTATCGGAAAAGGATATACCGTAAAATCAGCAATTCAGTCGATGAACATGGTTGCAGAAGGATATTATGCAGCAGATTCTATTTACAAAACGGCAAAACAGAAAAAACTGGAATTACCGATTATTGATACCGTTTACGGAATTTTGTATGAAGGTAAAAATGCTGAAAAACAATTTAGAAAACTAACGGCAAAGCTGAATTAGAATAAATTTCATTTAAAAAATTATATAAAACATCAGTGATTTTCATTGGTGTTTTTTTTGTTAAATATATTGCTTCTATTATTTGAAATTGATAATTTCCATCATCTTCGCTGGGCTGATAATAATTTTATTTTCGGCACAGAATTAAATAGTTAAATCTTATTTTAATCTAAAACTTTTCCCGAAATTCGTATTAAAATTCACACAATGCCACATTCAATTACCAATATAACGCCTAAGCCAAAATATGATATTGTGCTTATAGGAGGCGGAATTATGAGTGTTACTTTAGCCACTTTACTTCACGAGTTTGATCCCAATTTAGATATTGCTATTTTCGAAAGGCTGGGAAGATTTGCAAAAGAAAGTACCGCTGCATGGAACAACGCAGGAACTGGTCACTCTGCATTTTGTGAACTCAATTATACACCCGAAAAAGAAGACGGAAGTATAGATATTTCAAAAGCTGAAAAAATTGCAGAACAGTTTGAAATTTCAAAACAATTTTGGTCTTATTTGGTTGACAAAAAATACATTCAGAATCCTCAGGAATTTATTAATTCTTGCGCTCACATGAGTTTGGTTTTTGGTGAAAAAGATACAGAATATCTTAGAAAAAGACACGAAGCAATGAAAAATTCACCTCTGTTTTCAGAAATGGAATTTTCTACTGATTATGATACTTTGAGAGAATGGATTCCTTTGGTGATGAGCAAAAGAAACCAATCTGAAGTTTTGGCAGCTACTAAAATGAATATCGGAACTGATGTCAATTTTGGGACATTGACCCGAAAAATGGGACGTCATCTTGTAGAAGATTCTCATGTAGAAGTTTTCTTGTATCACGAAGTAAAAGACATCGATCCCAGAGAAAATGGGAAATGGGAAATGAAAGTAAAAGATCGCATCAACAATCATAAACAGGAAGTTGTTGCAGATTTTGTTTTTATTGGGGCAGGAGGTTATGCATTGCCTTTGCTCGATAGTTCAGATATTAAAGAAAGTGCAGGTTACGGCGGTTTTCCGGTTTCCGGGGAATGGTTGGTTACGCATAATCAGGAATTGGTAGCGCAACATCAGGCAAAAGTTTATACTCAAGCGACAGTTGATGCACCGCCGATGTCTGTTCCGCATTTGGATTTGAGAATTATTGATGGTAAAAAAGCATTGCTTTTTGGTCCTTTTGCTGGCTTTTCAACAAAATTTTTGAAAGAAGGAAGTTATCTCGATTTACCTGAAAGTGTCAATACCAAAAATCTCCGTTCATTATTCGGAGCTTGGTGGCATAATATTCCTTTGACAAAATATCTGATTCAGCAGGTTGCGATGACAAAAGCTCAGAGAATACAACATTTGAGAGAGTTTGTAAAAGATGCAAAAGAAGAAGACTGGGAACTGAAAGTTGCAGGACAGCGTGTTCAGATCATTAAAAAAGACGATAAGTTAGGTGGTAAATTAGAATTCGGAACCGAGGTTGTTGTAAACGATAAAGGAACGATTGCTTCACTTTTAGGAGCTTCTCCGGGCGCATCAACTGCAGTTTTTGCCATGTTGAATGTTTTAGAAAAATGTTTCCCTGAAAAACTAAAAGGAGAATGGAAAGATAAATTGTTGGAAATGATCCCGTCATACGGACAAAAATTATCCGAAAATCCTGAACTGGCAAAAAGAATGAGAGCTCACAGCAAAGAAAAATTAGAGCTCAAGCATTAAATATAGGTGATAAGTAATGGGTAATAAGTAATTTTGTTGTTTCTAAAGTTACCCATTACTAATTATTCATTACCCATAAAAAAGATGGAAGTTATTTCAAAACCGATTATTGCGAAGGAAATCCTTGAAGCTCTTCAGACAAAAATTGAAGAAGAAAAGCAGGTGATTGTACATTGCTGTTTTCCTGCGTCACCGTTTTTGGGAAATTTGATCAGAATTTGGAATACTACTTACCTTGTTGATAATAGTTCCAGCCATAAAAGTAAACTGATTCACGCTGAAAATATTACGATTTACCCGAACTGGACGGTTGTTCCGTTTATGAAAGATTTTTGGTTCACATTAGTATTTTCAGGCTTACCAAAAGATTGCAAAAGCTTTGATTTTAAAGAAATAATTCCGGAAGAAGGTGGTTTTTTTGTGAAATCTATCAAAAGAAATTCATCAGATATTTACCGCATAAAAATTTCAGAATAATTATTTCTGTCATTCTAAATGATGCGAATTGTAAATCTTTTACCAATTAATTAAACTAAAATGAATAAAATTATATTTGTACTCTTAGCGATATTTCCACTTCTTGTGTTTTCTCAGAAAAAGAAGTTATCGAGTTTTAAGAAGTCTGAAGGAAAATCCATTATCCATACAAGTTCAGATCCTGAAAAACTTGAAATAGAAAAATTTCAGAAAGATTTGAATAAGGAATATTTAAATCCAAAAGAAAGTCCTTTGAGAGGTGATAATTTTAAAAATTTTAAGGCACATCCTTTCTTTCCTATCGACTTGAAATACCGTGTAATTGCTGATTTTGTTAAAAATGAAAACCCTGAACCTTTTGATTTACCCACTTCTTCAGGGAAATCGAAATCGTATCAGGAATACGGGAAGGCTCACTTTACGATTGACGGAAAATCTTATACTTTAACGATCTATCAAAGTTTAGATCTGATGAAAATGGAAAAATATAAGGATCATCTTTTCTTGCCTTTTCGTGATGAAACCAATCAAAAAGAAACTTATGGCGGAGGAAAATATATGGATTTAAAAATCCCGAAAGGCAACACGATTGTGTTAGATTTTAATCAGTCTTATCAACCTTTCTGTGCTTATAATGCTTATGATTACAATTGCCCGATTGTTCCTGAAGAAAATAAACTTCCGGTAGAAATAAAAGCGGGCGTAATGTATAACGATATTTATCATCATTAAATTATGGTTGATTTACAGTTTTTTAAAACGAAAGATTTATCTGAATTAAATTATGAGCTTGATGAAATTCAGGCGCAGTTTTCAGCTTTGCCAAATCAGGCCTTGGAAAGAATTGAAGCAAGAAATCAAAATGATGATTTTTTTGCGTACCCGATTACTATTTTTTCTGATGAAAAAGCAGCAGGTTTTTGCGTGCTAGATTTTGGGAATGATAAATTAGAATTAACTGATAATGACAATTCGGTTTTACTTCGATCGTTGTCTATAAATCCTGAATTTCAGGGAAAAGGAATTGGTAAATCTGTGATGATTGTGCTTGATGATTTTATCAAAAAACATTTTAAAGACTGCAATGAAATTGTATTATCGGTTAATGAAAGAAATGATTTAGCTTTTCAAATTTATGCGAAAAAAGGATATGTTTATGCCGGCAAAAAAATAGACGGAAGAAGCGGACCTCAGTTTGTGATGTCTAAAATTTTAGATTAATTTAAAAATCAAACAGTCAGTTTGGCGTGATACTTTCAATTGGTTTTAAACATCATTAAAATCAAAATATGGAAGTTTCATTAAGAAATCAGGTTGCCATTGTTACAGGCGCATCAAGCGGAATCGGAACCGGAATTGCAAAATCTATTGCTTCGGCCGGAGCAACAGTAATCATCAATCATTCATCTGAAAAATCTAAAGATGAAGCCCAAAAAGTTTTAGACGAAATTCAGAAAAACGGCGGAAACGGAATGGTTTACCAATGTGATGTTTCTAAAGAAGATCAGGTGATAAAAATGTTTTCAGACGTAATTTCAGAATACGGAACCGTTGATATTCTGGTTAATAATGCTGGAATTCAGAAAGATGCCAAATTTATCGATATGACTTTGGAAGAATGGGATACGGTAATGGGCGTGAATCTCCGGGGTCATTTTTTGTGTTCGAGAGAAGCTATTAAAGAATTTCTCCGCCGAGGAATCGATACAACACGTTCTGTTGCCTGTGGAAAAATCATTCATATCAGTTCGGTTCACGAAATTATTCCTTGGGCGGGTCACGCAAATTATGCAGCAAGTAAGGGCGCTATAAAAATGCTGATGCAGACTTTGGCTCAGGAACATGGAGCAGATAAAATTAGAGTTAATTCTATTTGTCCGGGAGCGATTCAAACACCGATTAATAAAGATGCGTGGGAAACTCCGGAAGCGATGAATGATTTAATGAAGTTAATTCCGTATAACAGAATTGGTCAACCTGAAGATGTAGGAAATTTAGCTGCTTTTTTAGCGAGTGATCTTGCAGATTATATTTCCGGAACGAGTATTTTCATCGATGGTGGAATGACCAGTCTGGAAAGTTTTTCAAATGGCGGATAATTTATTCGAAAATCTGCTGAATGATTTCGAGTGAATTGGGTGTTTTAAAATCGGTAATGTGATAATGATAATAAACCAGCACACTGTCTAAAAAGGTTTTTCTCATCGCTTGCGGAATTTTTATTTGATAAGGATCTTGAGAGGATAAAATCAATTTCCATAAAAGAGAATTTTCACTATCGAATAGGTGGTGGCTTCCAAGGTTTGAAAAAGTTCCTGTTTCGGGATCCAAATAATTTCCATCTCCTAAAAGTGGAGAAACACCCTGGATTTTTAAAATTTTGACCAAAAGAATAAGGTGAGAACGGTAATTTTGCCGATTGAGCTCAAAGATAAATTCATCAATCATTTGAAAGATGATCTGATTTTGATTCTCATTTCTTAAAATCTGATTCAAAAAATCGGCAATAAAAAATATAACCGTATTGGCTTTGATATCTGTATAAACATCATTTACTTCAACCATTTCAAATTTCGAAACGGTTTGAATTCCGCTGCTTTTTCCTGCATTAACAGAAAAATTAAGTTTATTTAAAGGAAGTAAAAATGCTTTTTTCTTATTTTTTTTACTATAAATTCCTTTTAGAAAATAGGTTTGAAAACCATCTTCTTCGGTGAAACAATGGAGAACTGCATCGTTTTCTCCATATTTGATGTATGAAAGTAAGAATCCGTCTTGTGAAGTCATTAATTAACTACTGCTATTTTTGCTGTAGCTTTATCTGAGCCGTCTTCGTTGGTCATCAAAACAAAATAAATTCCTGAAGCAACTCTTTTTCCTTTCTGGTTATTAAGATTCCATTCGTAATATCCAGTTCTTGCAACGGCAGAATGTACAAGATTTCCGGCTGCATCGGTAATCCTGATGTTTGTTTTTTCAGCCAAACCTTTAATGGTTACATTACCTTTAAACTGAGAATAAACCACAGGATTCGGATAAACCAAAACATTTCCAAAGTCTTTAGTCACATCTGCAACATCACCTTGGTAAGTAACAATTCCGTCAAAAGTCACAAAATAAACTTTGCCTGTTTTTTTATCAACTTTAATATCGGTAACGGTATTCGTGGGAAGTGGAGAATTATCTTTATTGAAAAATTTTATAGTTTTTTCTCCGTTTGCAGATAAGTAATAAACACCTCCGTCTTCTACAGATACCCATTTCTGGTTTCCACCATCTACTTCGATATGTAAAATAGTAGCATCTCTGAAAAGTTCTTCGGCAAGTCCGCCTTGTTCGATGACAATAGATTCAAATTGCGGATCATTTTTAACTTCAGCTGCTGCATTTGGTAAAATTCTTATTCCTCCTTCAGTACCAATCCAAGCGTCTCCTGATTTATCCATCGCAAAAGAAATTGTATTTGCAGGAATATTGTTTGATTGATCTAAATAATACTGTGTATCATCAGAAAGGCTTGCTGTTTTTTTGGTGTCGTAGACTAAGAAATTGATAGTTCTTGGGATTGGAATCCAAAGTAAATCATTACTGAAAACAGGATATTGAATACCTACACTAACATTTAAATCTTTTAGCAAAAAATTGTCTGTTGCTCTGTCATAAAAAGCCAAAGACGATTGGGTAGCTAAACTTGAGAATGCAATCGTCGCAAAAATATTGTTCTGGTCATCAGATGTAAAGCCAACAGGGCGGTTTACAAACGGGCTATCTGCACCTACTTCGTATCGTTTTACAAATTCAAAATCTTTAGAACTTGAGTTGTATTTCATTTTATAGATCCCATAGCCTGGATTAAAGTTGTAATTTGTAAAAAATACGTCACCCGAATTAGCAGGATCAGGAAAAGCATCTATAATATTAAAAACAGTTGGACTTCCCTTGAAATAAGATGAGTAAATCCATTCTGTTCCTGTAAAATAATAAAATCCCGGATTTTTGGGATTTAATTGTGGCTCATTATATCCGTTTGCTCTAATTCCTGTAGAAACTAAAAGCTGATTATCATTAAATAATCTTATTTTATAAGAATCATTAAAATATGGGCCATCTGGTTTGTATGCTACATTATCATCGGTTTTAACTCCGGATATCATGGTGCCGCCATATACTTTAGAACCAATTGTTGTTGCGGTATTGCAAGCTTCTCCTACACTTGTACTTCCACCAAAATTTCCATTTGTGTTATAGGTATAGATTCTGCTACCGTCTGTAATAATGATATTGTTTGAATTAACAACGATATCATTAATACTTCCAAAAGTTTGGGCAAGAGGGGTTGATGTTCCGCTATTGTAAATATAAGTTGTTGTTGCAGATGAAAAAGCTAAAACAGATTCTGAATCAATATCTGTGAAATTTCCAGCCATTTCTGTTGTCCAGGTTGTGAAAACAGGAAAAGTAGTATTCAGTTCATGGCTTTTTAATCCGGTATTGGTTACTGAAAAAACTTTATTTCCAAGAATGGTAGCTTCATTGCTGGCTTCGAAATTTCCTCCTGCCATGAAAAATGCAGAATCACCAAATTCTTTTTTTCTTAAATCAAAAATAGAAACCCCATAACCCACAGAAACTGTTGCCCGATCTCCGGTAATTGAGATATGATTAATTTTTTTGCTTCCGTTATATCCTGTTGCAATTGGGATATCCACAACATACGTTATACCTTGTGGAGTAATAATATCTAAAGCTCCGTTTTGATAACCTACCAAACCGATTTTTGTTTGCGGATTATAATCAAAAGCGGAAATTTTCACATCATGAAGACCATTGGCTTTAGATAATTTTGTGATTTCTCCTGTTGAAATTGTATAATAAAAAATCCCGTTTTCTGTGGCAGCAACGATTTTTCCGTTATCTTCTTTCATGGCCAAAACATTGTTGTAAGAGAACAAGTCTGCCCATTTTTTTGAAGAAATATTCTGCGCATTTACAAACTGCAACGATGCGAAAATACCAAAAGAAAGTAATGAGATTTTTTTCATATTATACTGTTATACTGCTGTCGATTGCCTGATTATTCCAGGAAATCTGTTTTATATTTTTATTTGAATCAAAAAAGAAATCTATTCTGCCTAAAAGAAGACCTGCCCAACCTACCTGGTTTACCAAAACGTTTTTCCCTTGTCTGTTTTTAAAGGTTTGAGGTTCCGGTAAAAAAGTATGGGTGTGACCTCCCAAAATTAAGTCAATATTTTCTGTTTTTGAGGCTAAAATTTTATCACTTATTTTTTCGGGTTCATCTTTGTAGTCATATCCGATGTGTGAAAGGCAAATCACAAGGTCGCATTTTTTTTCATTTTTCAGGAAATTAGAATAATGCTGCGCCACATCAATAGGATCAGACCAAATGGTTTCCCCGTACTGTTTTTTTCCAACTAAACCTTCTAATTGAATTCCGACTCCGAAAATTCCGACTTTGATGCCGTTTTTGTTGAATATTTTATACTGTGAAGTCTTTCCGTCTAGAATGGTATTTTTAAAATCATAATTCGAACAGATAAAAGGAAACTCTGCATTAGGCAAAACCTTCAGAAAACCATCTAAACCATTATCGAAATCATGATTTCCCATCGTTGATGCATCATATTTCATCATCGACATCAGCTTAAACTCCAGTTCACCTCCGAAAAAGTTGAAATAAGGTGTTCCCTGAAAAATATCTCCGGAATCGAGCAACAAAAGATTGCTTTCTTCGCTTCTTATTTTTTGTATTAAACTTGCTCTTCTCGCAAAACCACCTTGATTAGGATTTTTGGTATAACTTTCGTCAAAAGGTTCTATTCTGCTGTGTTGATCGTTGGTATGAAGAATCGTTAATTTGTGGGCAGATTTGAAAGAATTTAAACTCAATTCTTCTGCCATCATCAAATTGGGAGCTAAAGTCATTGCTAAAGTTCCGCCACCTATTGTTTTTAAAAAACTCTTTCTATTCATTATTTCTTCCCAATAAAATTTAAGCGAATATCTTCTTTCGGATTGATCTCAGCATTTTTCTTAAAATAATCGATAAATAAATCTCTCAATTTAATTCCTGTAGGAATCGATTCTCCTTTGCTGAAAAATTTCATATTATCACCTCCCAAAGCCAGATAATCAGACGTTGCAATATAATAATCCTGATTTGGATTTACCGCTTTTCCTTTAATTAAAGTTTTGGTTAATTGTCCGTTATTGGTTTCTATGTATAAATGAGAAACCGGATTATTCACCTGAGTTTTTGCGTAGTAATCAAACAATCCCTGCAAATCTGCACCTTTCATTTTTACAATGATCACTTCATTTTCAAAAGGCATTACTTCGAAAACATTTTTCAGAAGAATATCTCCTTTTCCAATCGTAGTACGGATTCCACCGATATTGATTAGGGCAGCATCTACGTTTTTATTGAGATTCGCTTTTGTCCAAACATCTGCTCCGTCAAAAGTGTAGTCAGCTAAAAGGTTTCCCAAATTGCTGTTGTCTCCTTCTTTTGTAAGATTTACTAGCGTGTAAGAGATTTTTTGATTCATCTCTTTGTTGAGTTTCAGAGTGTAAGGCTCGATAAATTTCGCAAAACCTTCATCGTCCTTCAGCTCTTTATTAATAGAAATGTTCTTCTGTGTCTGCACATTGGCAACCTGCAACGATGTCGTTTTACAGGCTGTAAGTGTAAACAAGGCAATTCCTAGCAATAAGAATTTATTTTGCATAATATCTTTAGTATATGCAAATATAATTATATGTATAATAAAATAGGATTAAATATTGTAAATTCTTGTATGAAATTATTAAATTTGGGGAAAATAATTCGAACAGATGAGCATTTTAAAAGGAGTAGGTGTTGCTTTGGTTACACCCTTTAATGAAGATTTATCCGTAGATTTCGAAAGTTTAACAAAACTTGTTGAGTACAACATCGAAAACGGAACCAACTATTTGGTAGTATTGGGAACTACAGCGGAAGCTGCTACACTTTCTTCAGACGAGAAGAAACAGGTAGTTGAGCACATCATTAAGGTGAATAATAAACGTCTTCCTTTGGTTTTAGGAATTGGCGGAAACAATACTCTTGAAGTCAAACAGCAAATCGAAGAAACTGATTTGTCAGATTTTACGGCTGTTTTATCGGTGTCTCCTTATTATAACAAACCTAATCAGGAAGGGCTTTATCAACATTATAAAGCTTTAGCTTCTACAGGAAAAAATATTATCATTTATAACGTTCCTTCAAGAACCGGACAAAATGTAGAAGCTGAAACTACTTTGCGTTTGGCAAATGAATTCCCGAATTTATTCTTGATTAAAGAAGCAGCACCAAATATTCTTCAGTATTTTGATATTCTTAGAAAAAAACCTGAAGGTTTTAATTTGGTTTCTGGTGATGATGAATACACACTTCCTGTAACTTTGGCAGGTGGAAATGGAGTAATTTCTGTGATCGGGCAAGCTTATCCGAAAGAATTTTCTACAATGGTTCAGCTGGCTTTTGATAAAAAAGTAGATGAAGCTTATGAAATTCACAACAAATTAGTAGAGATTACAAGATTGATTTTTGCAGAAGGAAATCCTTGCGGAATTAAAGTTGTTTTGGCAGAAAAAGGATTAATCAAAAACTATTTGAGACTTCCATTGGTTGCTGCTTCAGAAGGACTTTATGCGAAAATAAAAGCTGAAATGGCGAAAATTTAAGAAGGCGAATTGTCAAAAGTCAATTGTGAATTCTTAAACTATAAATATTTAAAGTGAAAAGTGTAGTGCTTTTCACTTTTTTAATCTAAAAATTATAACCACAAAAGTCACAAAAGTTTTTTATTTAAAGAATAAGACAAATTACATTAAAGCATTTAAAAGTTTTTGAAAATCTTTGATTTTTGTTTTTGTGAACTTTTAAAAGATTTTTTTTTTTAAATATTAAAAAAATCTTTTGTGACTTTTGCGGTAAAAAATAAATTATGAAATTAATCAAAGCAACAGAACAAAATATCCCTTTAATTCAGGACTTAGCTAAAAGGTCTTGGGAAAATGCCTACGCAGAAATTTTATCTATTGAGCAGATGGAATATATGTTAAATACAATGTATTCTCGATCTGAAATTTCAACTCATCTTGAAAATCCTGATTATCATTATTATCTTGTTTTTGATGAAAATTTAAATGAATATGACGGATTTATTGGTTTTGAAAATCATTATGAAGAAAACACAACAAAGCTTCACCGAATTTATCTAGTTCCAGAAAGTAAAGGAAAAGGTTTAGGTAAAAAAACGCTTGAATTCTTAAACGAAAAAACTTTAGAAAGCGGAGATAAAAGAATTATTCTGAATGTCAATAAGCATAATTCAGCGAAGAAATTCTACGAATCTCAAGGCTATAAGGTATATGATGAAGGCGTTTTTGATATTGGAAATGGATATGTGATGGACGATTATTTGATGGAATTTGTTCTGTAATTCTTATTCTTCAACAATATTTTTTGTTGCAAATTGGCTCAATTTTAAAACTCGTATAATATCATCTTTTTTGGAGGGAAGAATCAGCTTTTTATGTTCTTCTTCAGATTGTTTGTATACATTGGTCTTCTTATCCCAAAATTGATAATCAAACAAATCTTTGTCCCAATTTATTACAAATATCTTTGATTTTTCTACAGACTCAGAGATTTCAATTTTTTTGAAATCTACGGGTCTTGCTTTTATAATTTTTTTGTTTTCTGTTTCAATGAATATTGGTTTTTCATTTCGCAGATATATGATGACTTGTTCGTAACCGCCTCCGTTATCTTTAGAATGGTCTATGATTTTGACTGCCTGATTACCCTTTTTGAAAACATCAATATTTTCATTTTGTCCATATTTCTTAACCTTAGCAATTTTATCCGAAGGAACTTTATAGATTGTTAAGCTCTCGTCATTATTTATATCCAAAACTTTTTTTTCAATTTCAGAAATAATATTTTTGTTTTGAGCATGAATATTTATTATTAAAATAAAGAAAAGGGCGGTTGAAAATATTTGTTTCATCATAACAATTTTTTGGATTTTAATTTTACGAGATCTTACTCCACTTATTTTTTCCTTTATAATTTTGGATATAATAATTTTTAATGATCTGATGATCAGTTCTTGATAAATGAGGATCTGCTTCTAAGATTTTATCAACCATTTTTTTTGTGGTTTTAATGATTGGAGCATCATTCACCAAATCGAGTCTTTTAAAATCAACGACACCACTTTGCTGAGTTCCCAAAATATCACCGGGACCACGCAATTGCATATCGACCTCAGAAATTTTAAAACCATCATTGGTTTCGGTCATCGTTCTGATTCTTGTTCGGCTTTCGGCAGACATTTTATCGGAGGTCATCAAGATACAGTAACTCTGTTCGACTCCTCTTCCAACTCTTCCACGAAGTTGGTGAAGCTGTGAAAGACCAAATCTTTCAGCACTTTCAATCACCATAACTGAAGCATTTGGAACATTTACACCGACTTCAATTACGGTTGTTGCAACCATAATTTGTGACTTTCCTGATGCAAAATAATTCATTGCGGCATCTTTTTCATCGGGTTTCATTTTCCCGTGAAGCATCGTTACCTCATAATTCGAAAAGTTGTCCATAATATGCTCCAAACCTTCCATCAGATTTTTATAATCTAAAGTTTCAGATTCTTCAATCAATGGATAAACAAAGTAAATTTGTCTGCCTTTTCGGATTTCTTCATGACAGAAATGATAAACATAAGTTCTGTCTTTTTCTCTTCGATGAGCGGTAATGATCGCTTTTCTTCCAACCGGCATTTCATCAATCACAGAAACGTCGAGATCCGAATAAAAGCTCATTGCCAAAGTTCTCGGAATCGGAGTTGCGGTCATCACCAAAATATGAGGCGGAATTTTATTTTTAGCCCAGAGTTTAGCTCTTTGAGCCACACCAAATCGATGTTGTTCGTCTATAATTGCCAATCCAAGGTTTTTAAATTTTACCTTGTCTTCCAAAACAGCATGAGTTCCTACCAAAATAGAAAGCTCGCCGTTTTCTAATTCATGGTGAATAACCTTTCTCGCAGAAGCTTTTACCGAACCCGTCAAAAGGCTGACTTTAATTTCAGTGTCTTTTAATAGATCTTTAATTCCGTTGTAATGTTGCTGGGCAAGAATTTCTGTGGGAGCCATCAAACAACTTTGAAAACCATTGTCTAAGGCAATCAACATCGTTAATAAAGCAACCATTGTTTTTCCTGAACCTACATCGCCTTGCAAAAGCCTGTTCATCTGAATCGGCTTTTTCATATCCATTCTGATTTCCTTTAAAACTTTTTTTTGAGCTCCTGTAAGTTCAAAAGGAAGATGATTTTCGTAAAATCCTATAAAATGATCACCAACAATCGGAAACGGATTTCCTATAGATTGCGTTTTATGATGAAGCTTTTTTAAAGCATATCCTAGCTGAAAGAAAAATGATTCTTCAAACTTCAGTCGCTGATTCGCCTTTTCAAAATAATCTAAATTTTTTGGAAAATGAATGTTTAAAAAAGTCTGTTGTCTCGATAAAAAATTCATGGAGCTCATTATAGATTCCGGAAGGTTTTCCTGAATAAGATCAGGAATCTCTTTGCAGATATTTCTCAGAATTAGCTGAAAGAATTTTTGGTTTAAACCTCTTTTCGTCAGTTTTTCAGAACTTGGATAAATGGGTCTTAATCTGTTGTCTTTTTCTTTGTTTTCATCCAATTCAATTTCCGGATGCGGCATCGAAAACTGATTGTTAAAAGCATTGATTTTTCCGAAAATAAAAACTTCGCGGTTGACAGGAAGTTGTTCTTTCAGCCATTTCGAATACTGAAACCAAACCAAATCCATACTTCCGGTGTCATCATTGAATTTTGCGGTCAGTCTTTTTACTTTTCCGGTGAGGATCTCCTGCACATTCGAAATTTTTCCTTTCAGCTGAATTTCAAGATTGCTTTCCTGAAGTCCGTTTACTTTGTAAACTTTGTTTTTATCTAAATACCGGATCGGGTAGAAATTGAGAAGATCTTCCACAATAGAAATTCCCAACACATTTTTAATGAGTTTGGTTCGTTCAGGACCGATTCCTTTTACATATTCTATAGGAGTTTCTAAAGTCATTTTCAGGGGTTTCGAGATGTCTGTTTTGAGTTTTCTATCCGTGTTTTGAATGAAAAAATAAAAGCTCGAATTTCGGTAAAATAAAAAAGACTTCCAAAAAAATGGAAGCCTTAATTATATGTTTTAAAACGATTAATCTTTTATTTTAGATCTGAATTTCTTTTGATAATCTTCCCAATCTTGTTTGGTTTTTACTTTTTTATATAAATCATTTGATATAAAATCAAGATAAGGTTCTAATTCTTTTGCAGATAATTCTCCTTGCAACATTGTGATAGGATTTCCTTTGTCATCAAGAAAAACCGTACTTGGTACTGCATTTACATTCATGAACTGCGTGAATTCGTGAAGTGAATTTCTTCCTTTCTTGTGAGAAGTATTGTCATTAGAAAATTTTCGTCCGAAGATTTCTATCGTTCGTTTGTCTTCTGCATCAAACTTTACGGGATAATAATTTTCATTTAAAAACTCATAAATTATGGGATTTCCATACGTTTTTTTATCCATGATTTTACACGGGCCACACCAATCTGCATAAAAATCGATGATGATTTTTTTAGGTTGTGTTTTCTGTGCGTTTAATGCTTCTTCAATCGTCATCCATTTTACCTGCGCAAAACTGAAGCTGATAATGAAAAGAAAAAGTAGGGTGGATGTTTTTTTCATGATTTGATGTTTAAATGAAAAGCAAACTCTATTTTACCTCCTGCATAAGCTTTTTAATCAATGGTGATATCAAAATCAGTACCACACCGGCAATTAATGCATAAATAGCAAGCTGATAATAACCATCTGTATAAGACTGTAACTTAGATACTAAATCGTTTCCTGTATTTGATTTTGAAATTTCAGCACCCAATTTTCCTGCTGCTAACTGACCAAATGCACTTGCTAAAAACCAAAGCCCCATCATCATTCCGAATAATCTTTTTGGGGATAATTTGGTAATGATCGACATTCCGATTGGGCCTAAACAAAGTTCCCCGATGGTTGTAATAAGATAAGCGAATGCAAAAACATTCAGTGAAGTAATTCCCTCTACATTAGCAAAAAACTTGGTGTAATAAAATATATAAAATGAAGCGGAAAGAAATAAGAATCCGATTCCGAATTTAATTAATGTATTCGGTTCTAATTTTTTCTTAGCCAACCAAAGCCATAATAACCCAATAATTGGACTTAAAATAATAACAAAAAGAGTATTTGAACTATTGTTAACCACATTGGGATCCATATTAAACCCTAATAAATTGTGATCTAAATTATCTTTCGCAAACAGAGATAAAGAACCACCACTTTGCTCATAAATCGCATTGAATAAGAAATAGAAAAATATAAAAGAAAATGCTGCAATTAATTTTTTCTGAAGACCTGAAATTTTTAATCTGATTAATTCATAAATAAAATATCCTACAGCAACAGTTCCTATTGTGTACATGAAATAATCTGTATAATCCGTATTTTTTACCATGATGAAAATCAACGGGATACTTAAAATAGAAAGTGCATAAACACCAATTTCTCTTATTTTTCTTTTTCCCGGTTCCATATTTATTAATGGAGAATTACCTATTGGTCCTAAGTTTTTCTTGGTGAAAAGGAAAGTAAGTAATCCGATAACCATTACTACAGCTGCTGCAAGGAAGCATAAAGTCCAAGAATGGTATTTTCCTAAATAAATACAAAGAGCACCTCCTAAAAGTCCACCAATGTTAATTCCTGCATAGAACATTCCGTATCCTGCATCTCTTCTCGGATCTTTTTCGTCGTACAATTCTCCTACCATTGATGAAACATTGGGTTTGAAGAATCCTGTTCCGATAATAGAGAATGCAATTCCGTAATAAAATAAATCTTTTGGAGAAAAAGCAATCAATAAATTGCCTAAAATCATGACAATTCCGCCGAAAAAAAGTGATTTTTTAAACCCTAAAATTTTATCAGCAAAAATACCACCTATAAAAGTGAAGGCATATACAAAAGCCTGGATTGCACCATATTGAAGATTGGCTACATCATCCTTTAATAAAAGCTGATCTACCATGAAAAACGTAAGAACACCCCTCATTCCGTAAAAACAGAATCTTTCCCACATCTCGACGGTAAAAAGTGTCCATAATTGTTTTGGGTATTTTCCTTTGAAATTTTGTATTTCTTCTAAAGTTTGGTTCATAATTAAGATAATTAGTAATATGTAATTTATGAAATTGTTTAAGATTGTTGTTTTTTGTCTTCCTGATCAAGCTCAAAACGAATTCTGTCTTGGTCAATAATTTGTTTTAATTCTTCTTCTTTCGGAAGGTACAATAAATATTTGCTTGCAAATAGATTGTTTTTGTCATTTAAAACAGAATATTTTACAATAGTTTCGTCTTTTTCAGAACATAAAAGAATTCCGATAGTTGGATTGTCGTCTTCGCCTCGTTTAAGATCATCATACATTCTTACGTACATATCAATTTGACCGATGTCTTGATGTGAAAGTTCTCCTGTTTTTAAATCAATAATAACGAAACATTTCAGAATGTAATTATAGAAAACTAAATCTATGTAAAAATCTGAAGTGTCTGTGGAGATATGTTGTTGTCTTGCTACAAAAGCGAAACCTTTCCCAAATTCTAGAAGAAATTTTTGAATATGGTCGATAATTCCGGTTTCAATTTCTTTTTCTGAAATTTTTTCGTCAGATTTTATCCCTAAAAACTCAAAAATATAAGGGTCTTTTAAAACACTACGAATGGTTTCGTGTGAGGATTTTTTATGCTGTAAAACTCTTTCGTAAGCAAGAGAATTGATTTGTCTTTTCAGATCTCTAACATTCCAGCTATTTTGTATAGATTCAATTAAATAATATTTTCTTTTGTCCTCGTTATCTTGACTTGAAAGTAGTCTGTAATGAGACCAGCTCAATTGTTGAGACAATGTGTCAACAATTGGGAAAGCCTGATAAAACTTTCGCATATTGGAAAGATTTGTATAATCAAAACCTTTCCCAAATTCTAAAGTAAGTTTTTTTGAAAGTTTTTTTAAAGTATATTTTCCGTATTCTGCTCTTTCTTTTCCTTTTTGCTCGTCTTCAACAATTAATTGTCCGATTTGCCAGTAAGTTAATAATAGAGTAGAATTCGCAATACGAAAAACTTTTTCGCGCGATTGATTAATAATTTCCTTTATGGATTGAAACAAAGAATCTTCAGAAACTTCCATCTTACGAATGTAAAAAAAAACCTCTGAAAAAATCAGAGGTTTAGATATTATTTTTAAATACTTTTTATTTTACGCCATGCATCATTTTGCTGATGAATTTGCTTAGTAAAAGAAGCAATAATCCACAAGCAATAACAAATCCTGAAATGTATGTGAATACTTGTCCTGCTCCCAAAGTTTCTACGATTGAAGCTAAGAATCCTCCGATGAAGTTAGCGATTGATGAAGCCAGCATCCAAACTGCCATCAAGATTGAAGCTAATTTTGGTGGAGATAATTTTGTAACAACCGATAAACCTACCGGTGAAAGACAAAGTTCACCAATTGTGTGTAGTAAATAGGTCATAATCAACCACATAATTCCTGCTTTGTTTGCGATGTCAGCAATGTCCCCGTTAGAATTTCTCTCTGCAACAGCTCCAAGCATAAACCAGAAACCAAGTCCTAAGATAATCATACCAACACCCATTTTTACAGGAGTAGAAAGTTTTTTACCTAATTTAGAACTCCAGAATATTGCAAATAATGGTGCTAATGTTACAATAAAAATAGGGTTAACCGACTGAAACCAAGATGTTGGAATTTCAAATCCGAAAACATTTCTGTTGATAAATTTATCTGTATATAAAGATAAAGAAGATCCAGCCTGTTCGAAACCAGCCCAAAAGAATACTGCAAATAAGAATAAAATAAAGATTACTGTAATTCTTTGTCCTTCTTCAGGTTTAGTTAAAGGTTTTCCTGTTACTGGGTTGATAGATTGTCCTTCAGTAGTTGCTTTGTCTTCAGTTCCTGTTGTTTTTACAGGTTTTGTACCTAAATCTCCCAAATATTTTTGAGCAAAAATATTAAATACAACCTGACCTAAAAACATTCCGATTCCCGCTGTAAGGAAACCGTATCTATATCCATAAGCAATAGAACCGTCTGAATTGGTTGTTGCAAAAAGGTTATCTGTAAAATATCCGATAATGAAAGGTGCAATTAAAGCTCCTAAGTTAATTCCCATGTAGAAAATAGAGAATGCAGAATCTCTTCTGTCGTCCCCATCTGGATAAAGACCTCCCACTAAAGTCGAAATGTTAGGTTTAAAAAAACCATTTCCGATGATCAGTAAGGCCAAACCAATGTAAAGCCCGGTTGTAGAATTCATTCCGAATAAAACAAACTGCCCAATCATCATGGTGATACCACCGATTGTGATTGCTAAACGTTTTCCTAAAAATTTATCGGCAAGCCAACCTCCGATAAGCGGTGTAAAATAAACAAGACCGGTGAAGTAACCATATAATAAGGTTGCATTCTGCTCGTCCATTCCTAATCCTCCTTCAATTAATTTCTTAGTTAAATAAAGGATCAAAATTGCACGCATTCCGTAATAAGAAAAACGCTCCCACATCTCGGTGAAGAACAAAAGGTACAAGCCTTTAGGATGTCCTTTCTTCTGTACTGTATCCATATTTGATTGTTAAATTTCTGTTAAGACCCACAAATATAGTTTTTTTTGGGTTTTTGGCAAGGTTTTATTTCGTTTTTAAAATAAAAAAGCCGCAGAATCATCTACGGCTGTTTATTTCGAATTTCAGAAGATTAATTTACACCCTTTTCTTTCATGATTTTATTAAGTCTTTTTAATATTGAAAGCCCCAGTAAAGTAGCTAGAAGCAACAATCCAAAATTTACAATGAAGAAATTAGCTTTATTGTCATAATCGTACCAGAAACTAGCTAAAACTCCGGAAAGTTTGTTTCCGATTGATGTTGAAAGGAAAAATCCGCCCATCATCAAAGCTGTTAATCTTGGTGGTGAAAGTTTTGAAACCAAAGATAATCCCATCGGCGAAAGACAAAGTTCTCCTACGGTGATTACTCCATAAGCTGCAACCAACCATAAAGCTGATACTTTTATTAAGCCGTTTTGTCCGGCATAAACAGCTCCAACCATTACCAAACATGATAGTGCGGAGATAAATAATCCTAAAACAATTTTTGAAGGAGTACTTGGTTCTTTCCCTTTTCTACGAAGCATCATGAAAAATGCAACGACAACAGGTGTTAGTAAAATTACCCAACCCGGATTAATTGACTGGAACAATTCTGTATTGTAAAGATTAACTGTTTGTGAAGGATTGGCTTCCAATTTTGTTTTGTCTGCGTCAGAAATATTTCTGAAATAAATATCTTTTCCTTGCTCTTTTAAAGCGTTACCATTTTCGTCTTTTTTTACCTGATATTGGTCGTCATAGACTGAAACTTCTTTGTCTAAGTAGTCTTTTTTATCAACCAAATAAATAGCTTCTAAAGGTTTTTCTATAGTTGCAGGGACAGTTCTTTCAGTATAATAATTTGCCCAACGTGTTAAAGCGGTTCCGTTTTGCTTGAAAACAGCCCAAAACATTAAGCTTACCGCAAAAATTGCCAATAATGCTCCGATTGGTTTTTTGTCTTCTGCATTTGCCTTTACATAAAGCATCACATAAAAATAAATTACCGGAACACAAGCAAAAATAAATGCATCTGTACTGTCACTTCCAAAAATGTTATTTGGAATAAACCAGCCAATCAATCCAAAAATTACTGCAGGTAAAAATACTTTTACCAAAACATCAGAAATTTTGGTGTCTCCTTCTTGTGCAGGTTTCAAAACATTTGCCTGAAGAATATGCTGTCTTCCGATGGTGAAAACCAAAAGTCCTACAAACATTCCGACTCCGGCGGTCATAAATGCGGGTCCCCATCCGTATTTGTTACGCATGAAAGCAGCAATAATATTACATACAAAAGCTCCAATGTTGATTCCCATATAGAAAATATTGTATCCTGCATCTTTATTCGCTTTATAAGGTTCTTCGTTGTATAAATTTCCCAGAAGTGTAGAAATACTAGGTTTAAAAAAACCGTTTCCGATAATAATTAAAGCTAAAGAAGCGTAAAATAGAGGTAATTCTTTGAAGAAACCAATTCCGAGATAACCTAATCCCATCAAGAATCCGCCAATGTAAATCGCTTTGATGTATCCTAAAACTCTGTCGGCTAAAAATCCACCTAAAAATGGCGTTAAATAAGTCAGTGCGATAAAAGTTCCGAAAATATCATCTGCGCTTTTATCATCAAAAGCCAATCCGCCTTTTTCGCTGTCGATCATGTAGAGTACGAAAATTCCGAGGATCAAATAATAGCCGAAACGCTCCCACATTTCTGTGAAAAATAGATAAGGAAGCCCTTTAGGATGTTTGGTTTTCATGTATAAGATTTTTACAATTTCACAAATATAAAATTTTAAAAACAATATTTGAATTTTATTAACTTTGAGTAAAATAAAAACGAATTATGAATACAATATTTCATTTATCCTCTGCAGACGAAATTAACGAGGATTTAATAAAAAGCATAAAAGCTGCATATAAAAAGAAACCTATTTCTATAACAATTGAAGAGGATGTATATATTCCTGAATGGCAAAAAGAAGAAGTAAGAAGAAGAGCGCAATATGCAAAAGAAAACCCTGAATCGCTTCTTGATTTTGATGATTTCATAGAAAATTTTGAGAAAAAGCTATTGAATGAAAAAAGCTAAAGTCGTTATTACCCAGAATGCTGATTTTGATTTATTAGAAATTGCTGATTGGTATAATGCAAAAGATAAAAAACTAATTTGGGTATTCTTAAAAGATTTCAAAGAAAAAGTAAAATACATTTCAGTAAATCCTTTAGCTTGTGAAGTTAGATATGAAAATTTTAGAATAGCATATTTAAGAAAATTTCCCTTTGGTATTCATTATTTCTACAACGAACAGAAAAATTTAATTGAAATATATTCTGTTTTCCATACTTCGAGAAATCCTGAACAATGGAAAGACAGAAAATAAAAAAATCCGAGTCTCATAAAAGATTCAGATTTTTTTATTATTTAATTCAGATAAAATCTTAAAGATTTTCCAAAATAAAATCTGTCATTTTTTGGTACAGTTGTGGTCTTGTCTGTCCGCCATAAATTCCGTGGTTTTTATCAGGATAAGCCATAAACTCAAACTGTTTTTTGTTCTGAATCAAAGCTTCAGAAAATTCCATTGAATTTTGGAAATGTACATTGTCATCGGCTGTTCCGTGGATTAATAAAAATTTACCTTTCAACAAATTAGCATAAGTTGTAGGCGAATTATCATCATACCCTGCAGGATTTTCCTGTGGAGTCAATAAAAACCTTTCGGTGTAAACTGAATCATAATATCTCCAGTTGGTAACCGGTGCAACAGCAATCCCTGCTTTGAAAACATCGGCACCTTTGGTCATTGCCAAACTTGCCATATATCCTCCGAAGCTCCATCCGAAAATTCCGATTCTTGTTTTGTCGATATATTTTTGATTTCCTAACCATTTTGCTGCTACAATTTGGTCTTCAATTTCGTATTTACCTAAGTTTTTATAGGTCACTTTTTTGAATTTTGCCCCTTTATAACCAGTTCCACGACCGTCTACACAAGCAATAATATATCCTTTTTGAGCCAACATCTCAAACCAAAGAGCATTTCCGTTGTCCCAAGAATTCGAAACCTGTTGAGAACCAGGACCAGAATATTGGTACATAAATAACGGGTATTTTTTATTTGGATCAAAGTTTTTAGGCTTAATAATCCAAGCGTTCATCTGATCTCCTGCAGCATTTGGAATCGTAATAAATTCTTTTACTGAAAAATTATCTGCCTGTAATTTTTTAAGCTGATCATCATTATTCTGAAGTTCTTTCAACTGCTTTCCGTTTCCGTCTTTCAATACAAAAGTGTAAGGTTTTGCTGCTGTAGAAGAAGTTTCGATGAAATAATTATAATTCTTGCTGAAGTTTGCAGCATTGTTTCCTTCCGCATTCGAGATCAATTGCGATTTTCCATTCTGAATATTGATCTTAGAAACTACTTTATTGATGCTTCCTTTTTCTGTAGTCTGAACGAAAATTTCCTGAGATTTAGGATTGTAACCATAATATTCTGTCACTTCCCAATTTCCTTTTGTAACCTGCTTTTTCAGCTTACCATCTTTGTCAAACCAATACAAATGACGGAAACCATCTCTTTCTGAAGCCCAAAGAAAACTGTTGTCTTCAAGGAATTCTAAAGTTACATTGTCTGTATCGATCCACTTATCATCAGTTTCTGTAAACAGTTTTTTTGCTTCACCGGTTTTAGTATTTACTTTCAAAACATCAGACGCATTTTGCGTTCTTTGTGAAGTAATTAAAACAATTTCATCCGCATTCGCTGTCTGAATAACGTTTGGAATGTAATAGTTTTTAAATTGATCAAGATTTATTTTTGTCTTTTTTCCGTCTGCTAAATGATAAATATGTGCCGTTGCAACAGAGTTTTTTTCTCCTGCTTTCGGATATTTGTAACGCATTTCGGTCGGGTAAAGTGACTTGCCGTAGATAGGAATGTAAATTTCCGGAACATCGGTTTCCACTAATTTTACAAATAAAATGTCTGCAGAGTTTTTTGTCCATTCATACAATCTTGCGTGTCCAAATTCTTCTTCATACACCCAGTCTGCCAAACCGTTCAGAACTTTATTTTTTACTCCATGTTCTGTAATCTGAGTGATTTTTCCTGAATTTAAATCCTGATAAAATAAATTATTATCAACAATAAAAGCAATTTTGCTAGCATCCGGAGAAAATCTCGGTTCCTGTACAGGTTTACCCTCATTTAAACTTAAAACCTTACCAGATTTCAAATCTTTAACATCATAAACACCTAAAAAAGAATGCCTGTAAATAGGCTGACTTTCTTTTAACAAAAGTATTTTAGATTCATCATCAGAAAATTCATAGCTCTCAAAATTTCCATCAACCAGATTTCCTTCTTTCTGAGAAGTTTTGTAAGAATATTTTGCAATTCCGCCTTGTTCGATGACCAAATAATTTTCGCCGTTTTTCATAGATGCAATTCCGGCAATGCCTTTGCCACGGTAGTATCCTGAATATATTTTGTCTAAAGTGATTTCCTGTGACGTAGCATTTTGAAATGCCGCAATAACAGTAAGGGTAAGTAAGAATTTTTTCATTGCTTAATTTAAAGAATTTCAAAGATAATAATTTTATTAATCTGATAAGAAAAAGCTTTTGTTGTAATGTTTTGGCAAAAGAATTGAATATATTTTATAATCAAAGAAAAATAATTATGGAAACTAATAAAAAACTTAATCGTTATGATCTAAAAGATCAAGTGGTAATTACAGGATTTTCAAACTTTAATGAAGCTGAAAATTATGTACAAAAAGAAGGTGGTGAATTGGTAGAGATAGCTTTTAAAGATGGAAACGATAATCCGCAGATTACTAATGAAGCCGGAATTATTGAGAAAAAACTCCATTATTTTGTAGAAGCAGGTCCTGAATATAAATTTATACATTCTTCTGATCCCGGTTTTAAACAATATGCAGGTGAGCTTCAGAAAATAAAGGCAAGCATGGATAAAACGGGTCCTGAAGAAAGATATTTTGCGAATTTTGAAATTGAAAATACAGAAGACCCAATCATTGTTATTAAAAATGATCATTTAGAATCGGTAACTTCAAGAGAGCGATCAAAATACTTGAAACACGCTTGTGTTTACGAAATTGGAGTTTCGAAACGAAAATCTTAGAAAATTAAATTTAAAAAATAGAAAACCGTGAAAAATTAATTTCACGGTTTTTTTATTTCTATTTGTTGTACATAATGCTATAATATTCGTCTGCCATTCTATCGCTGTTGAAATTTTGCTTTACATCTTTCATAGAATTCTGTTGTATTTTTCGCCATTGATCAGGTTGATCGTAATAGGTTGGTAGAATTTCGTTTTCAAGAAGTTCATATAATTTGTTGAAATCATATCGATCCTGTTCATAAATGCTCATATTCATGTAATCTGCTTTCGGAACAACGAAAGAGTTTTCACCATGTTTTGCAAACTCCGGAATCCAGCCGTCGTCTGTAGAAAGGTTGACAGAACCGTTCATTGCAGCGGTCATTCCTGATGTACCCGAAGCTTCTCTCGGTACTCTCGGATTATTTAACCATAAATCTGAACCTTGTTTTAAAGATTTACTTAAAGCAAGTTCATATCCTGTTAAAACCGCCATGTTTTTGTGGTTTTTACTTTCCTCTACCAAAACATTGAATGTGGAAATCGAAGAATAATCCATCGGATAAGGTTTTCCTGCCCAAATAATCTGAACCGGATATTTAGGATTGTTGAGCAATTTTCTGAATCTCTCTTTATCCTGTAAAAGCAAATCGGCTCTTTTATAACCCGCAAACCTTCTCGCCCAAACAATTGTAAATATGTTAGGATCAAATAAATTTCCGGTTTGATCAGCTACAATTTTGAATAGTCTTTTCTTTAAAATTTTCTTTCTGTAATCGAAAAGAGTGTCGTTTTTTTCGTCTTTAGAATTGTAAAGTTCTTTATCGCCCCAATATTTAAATTCCTGAGCGTTGGTAATCGATTTGATTTCACAGATTCCGGGATATTTACTCCACATCGCTCTGGAAACTTCACCATGTAACTTTGAAACACCATTCGCAATTCTTGCCATTTTCAAAGCACAAAGTGAATGGTTGAAAAGTTCACCATCAGAACCTTCAAGTTTTTTTGCTTCTTCCATACTTAAACCTGAAAAATATGACATGTCGTAACATAATTTCAGATTGTGCTTTTCATTTCCTGCTTCTTCTGGAGTGTGTGTCGTAAAAACAAGTTTTTCTTTTACTTTCTGAATGTCTCCGTTATATTTTTTCAATAAATGAAATGCAGCCGGAAGTCCGTGAGCTTCATTAAGATGATAAACATCTCGGTCGATATTCATTTCATCTAAAAGTTTTGCACCTCCTTTTCCAAGAAGAATATATTGCGCCAGTTTTGTAGATTCGTTTGCATCGTATAATCTATGGCAAATTGTTTTGGAGATGTGATCGTTTTCCGGTACATCTGTGGAAAGAAAAAACATCGGTGCCGTGTTGAAAATTTCAGGATCAAGATACCAAACTTTCACCCAAACCGGAGCGCTGTGGATTTCAATTTGAAACTTTATACCTGTATCTTCAAGAAAACTGTACATTTTTCTCGTCCACGTTGGTTGTAAAGTCTGATCATGATTTCTCGCCTGATCGTAATACCCGAATTTCCATAAAATTCCGATCCCGATAAGATCCTGATTAAGGTTGTAGGCACTTCTCATGTGAGATCCGGCTAAAAAACCTAAACCTCCTGAATATATTTTTAAAACCTGCTCAAGAGCAAATTCCATTGAAAAATAAGCGACTTTTTCAGCATATTTTGGATTAATACTGAAAGGTATTTGAAAATTTTTAAAATCCATTAAATGTGTATTTTATTGTTATCGGATAAAATCCGGATTTGAATTTAAATAATAAATTACGAAACCAGTTGAAAGTAATACTAATAAAAAGAACAGAATAATTAAGCTCAATATATAATTAATAATCAGTTTACCAGTATTAAATTTTGAAAATAATTGAAATATTGTCCATGTGAATGTAGCAAATACAAATATGTTTGCTACAAAATTAATTCCAGGCAATATCCTATTTAGCAATTGAAATACAATTGTAATAATCATAATTTGTATCATACAAAATGAAATTACGATAAGCCATTCGAAGTAACTGTATTTGACCATTTTCCTAAAAGGAATATAAAAAGCAATAGCCATGAGCGGAATTTGCAAAAGATATATTAAAGTAAGATGTTTTGATACCCAATTGCCAATCGGAATAAAAATTTCTAATATTCTTTTTTGTATCTCGGTCTTATTTTGTAGATCTTCAATCGTGGAAAACTCAATAAATCTGTCATGATATACATAATGAAAAATCAAAACCATTATCGTAGATAAAAGAATAATATAGATAATCGGGCTAAAATGATTTTTTCTTTTGCCTTCCAAATATTCTCTTACCATAATTCCGGGCTTTGTAAACAAAGCTTTGGTAGTATGTATAATTCCTCCGTCGAGGTGCAGTATTCCGTGAACTAATTCGTGGATTACATAATGTAAATTTATTTTATGGGTGTCAGTATTTTGTCCACACTTTGAGCAAAATTTATCATCTTCATTCAGACTGTGATGGCAGTTTTTACATTCAGCATGTATTGCGTTCATAAATAGTAGTTTTATTCAAAGATAAAAATTCAGAGATAAAATTAAATATTAAATGAATTTTAAATTTTTTGTTTTTCTCCGAATGTATCTTATTATTTCATATATTTAATACATAAATTTTTGATTATCAAAAGCTTTCAGTTTGTACCGTGAAAACATGTGTCATTATTAACTTTTAAAAGACCACACATGAAAAGAGCATTTTCTGATGAAGATTTAATAAAAAATCTCAGCCTGTATCATCTCAATCGGCATTTGAAGAAAAAGCCGATGGAAAAATATCACCGAAAAATTGATGAGTCAAAACTTCATGACCGTGAAAAATATAAGAAAAAAGCAGAAATTTTATTGCTTAACTCTTTTATGCACCATTTTCCGGAAGTTACCTTTGAAAATCTTACCTGCGAAAGTCCGGATTTTATTGCCACTCTTAACGAAAAAAAGATAGGAATAGAATTAACTGAAGTGATCAATCATCTTGAAATGAAAAAGGTGGAAAGTAACTTAAATAAGATTTTCCGTCAGGCAGAAATATTACTCGAACAAGAAGACACTACGAAATATCGTGGTGTTTATTTTTTAGAATTTCATACAAATATTAAGTTTGATTCTCTGGAATATCAACAGGAAATTATTTTGAATATTTATAAAAGCATTAAAAAAGGAAAACCGGTTGGCTGTGTAAAAAACATCAGAAAATCTTCTCACCGCAGAAATGTTTTTATTACGTATGAATATAATATGAGCCTTTTTGATGAGCTCTGTTCTGAAAAAATTATAGAACTGATCGAAAAAAAGAATGAAAAATTTCCATATTATGATACTTCTGTTGATGAATGTTGGCTGGTTATTGTTTCAGATATGAATTCTATTGCATCACGGTATACTTTTATTCAAGACAGGGAACATTTAGCTGAGGTAAAAAGCCCTTTTCATAAGATTTTTCACCTCGAAAACCTTTGTGGAAATATGACTAGTATTAAATAGTTTTAATGAATGAGTGTGAATAATTTAATTTGATTCTTATTTTGTTAATAAATATTTTGTTTTTGTCATTATTTGGTGAGATTAATTAAATTTAGTTATATTTGATATACTTTAACTAATAATCAATTAGATATGAAAAAAACTCTACTATTCATTCTTTTTTGTATTTCACAAAGTTTTTATTCACAGGCAGATTGTTCTACTGCTTTAGCTGTTTGTGGAAATTCTAATATCACGTACAATCCCACAGGAATTGGTCTGGTTGATGAAACATTGGGTGGCTGTCTCACAGAAGGAGAACACAATTCAATATGGTATAAATTAACGATTGCAACCGGTGGTACACTTACTTTTGATTTGGTTCCTACCAATCCCAATGCAGATTATGACTGGGCGATGTATGGGCCAAATGTTACATGTGCAAGCTTAGGTGCACCTATTCGATGTAATGCAGCAACGGTAATAGGAGTGGGTGCTTCCACAGGATTGAATATGACGAGCACGATATTAAGTGCTGCGGGAGGTTCTACTACTCCTTATTGTCGGTATTTGGATGTAGTTGCAGGAGAAACATATTATTTATATTTAGATAACTGGGTTGGAGCAGGTGGAAGTACAACAGCTCCTTTTTCTCTAACTTGGGGCGGAACGGCTACTTTAGCTTCTCCTTTTACGGATCCTGTATTACAGCCAAATCCATTTGTACCACCAGGAATTCCTGCGGCTAACCCGAATGATCCGCGTGAGATTCTTATTTGTTCAAGTCCCGCTTTGTTTGATTTCAGTACACTTACTCCAGGAATCTTAAACGGAAACCCAAATTTTATTGTTACTTATCATACATCACAGAATGATGCGCTTTCGGGAGCAAGTCCTATTACTGCTCCTTTAATTGTGAATACAACGACAACTTATTATTATAGTATTCATTATCAAGATCCGGCGAGTCCTAATAATGCACTTAATTCTTGTAGACAAATCGGTGCTTTTAAATTTAAATTAGGAAATATTACAGCGAATGACGCAACAATTTTTGCGTGTAACAATAATAAAAAAGGTCAGGGAACATTTAACTTAACCACAGCGAATGTTTTTGGAGGTACAAATGTTACAATAACTTATTATCCTACATTAGCAAATCTAAATGCAGGAACAGGGCAAATTACAAATCCTAGTCAGTATGTTTCTGCAGAAGGAGTTGTTTATGCTGATGTGAAAACAACAGACGGTTGCTCAGATTATGCAGTGATTACTTTACGTTTCTACCCGGAAGTTGTAGTAAATGATGCTACTTTGAGAGCTTGCACATTTGATGTTAATCTTAAAACGGCTTCTTTTAATCTTACAACAGCTTCAGTGACGGCTCAGACAGGAACTACAAAAAAATATTATCCATCTCTTACCGATGCAACGAATGGAACTAACGAAATTTCAAACTTCACAAACTATATTTCTCCAAATGGAGTGATTTATGTAAGAGTTATAGACGGAAACGGATGTTATGGTATTGCAAAAATTAAATTAGAAGTAATTCCTCCTGTGTATTCTACAGTCTTAAAAGATAAAACAATTTGTATTGAAGACAAAACTATTTTGGATGCAGGAGCAGGCTTTGATGGCTATGAATGGAACACCGGTGCAACAACACAAACTATTTCTAATGTGGGAGTTGGGACGTATTGGGTGAAATTAAAAACCGGAGATTGTATCATTCTGCAAAACGTAAAAGTATATTCTTCAGAACAGCCGGTTATTACAAGTGTTGATATTTCTAATACAACTGTAACAATTAATGTAAATGGAGGAAAAGCTCCTTACCAATATTCAATGGATGGTATCGCTTGGCAAGATTCTAATGTATTTACGAATATAAAAAGAGGAGATCATAAAATCTACGTGAAAGATGCTTACGATTGTGAACCGATAGAAATCGGAATTGTTGTTCCAAATCTTGTGAATGTAATTACTCCAAACGGAGACGGCATCAATGATGTGATAGATTATTCTGCTTTGGCAAACAAACAGAATTTGATCTTCAATGTTTTTGATAGATACGGAAATAAAATTTTCCAAGCAGATAAAATGAATAATTATAAATGGGACGGAACTGCAGGTAATAAAAAAGTTCCTACCGGAAATTATTGGTATTCTGTGTCATGGAATGAAAATGACAAAAAAGGAACACCAATTAAATACTCAGGTTGGGTATTGTTGAAAAACAGAGAATAATTAGAAATGATTAAATATGACAAAAGCCATCTTGCGAAAGATGGCTTTTGTTAATTAAAAACCTTTGTATCTTTAAAATAATCAGAGAGATAAAGTATTTTTCCGCATTCTGAAAATTGTATAATCGTACAGATCTCATTGGCATAACTTCCTTTTCCGGATATATTGCCTAAAGAATTGGTCTGGTAAAAATATTTGTTATTTCCCAGATTGAAAATTTCAGAAACGCTCCATTCAATCTTTTCGTATCTTCTGAAAATGGCTCTGAATAATGCTAAAATCCTGCTTTTCCCTGAAATTTCTTTTGTAGGAGGAATCCAGATCACAGTTTCATCAGTAAACCATTTTTCAAGCTTTTCAATATTTAAGGAATTTAAATCCTGCATAAAATGGCTGATCTTACAATTCATAGGTTGCAATTTACATTTATATACGTGAAAAATGCTAAATTGGTTTTAAATAAAATATTAAACATTTATTATGAAAGATCTATTTATTAAAAGATTTGAATACTACAAAATGCTCGGCGACAAATCATTTGCACAACTTTCAGATGAGCAGATTTTCTGGCAGTTCAATGAAGAAAGTAATTCCATTGCGGTGATCGTAAAGCATGTTGCAGGAAATATGCTTTCGAGATGGACGAATTTTTTAACGGAAGATGGTGAGAAATCTTGGCGAAACCGTGATGAAGAATTTGTGAATACTTTTAAAACGAAAGATGAGGTTTTAGACTATTGGGAAAAAGGTTGGAGCTGTCTTTTTGATGCTTTGAATCAAATTAATGATGAAAATTTATATTCTACAATTTATATCAGAAACGAGGCGCACTCGGTGATCGATGCGGTTTTCAGACAATTGGCGCATTATCCTTATCACATTGGCCAAATCGTTTTTATTGCTAAAATGATGAAAAATGAAGATTGGAAAACGCTTTCTATCGCAAGAAACAAATCGTCGGATTTCAATAATGAAATGAAAAATAAGTTTACAAAAGACGAGAGAGACCTTAATTCTTCTCCTGTTTGTTTTGCAAATACTCCTGATGTACGAGATGATTATAAATTATAGACCAAATCAATTTAAAATTTATATTAAATTTGATTACCTTTGCACCCAGAAAATTCAGGAAAATAAATGTCTCACTTTCATAAGACTGCCGCATTTCATACCCTTGGCTGCAAATTAAACTTTGCGGAAACATCTACTATTGCCCGTCAATTAACAGATGCAGGTTATGATAAGGTAAGTTTTGATGATAGAGCAGATATTTATGTGATCAATACTTGTTCGGTTACCGAAAACGCCGACCGTGAGTGTAAACTTCATGTAAAAAGAGCAATGAAAGCCAATCCTGAAGGTTTGGTGGTAATTGTTGGATGTTATGCACAGCTGAAACCTGAAGAAATTTCACAAATTACTGGGGTAGATTTGGTTCTTGGGGCCAAAGAAAAATTCAATATTTTAAGCTATCTCGACGATTTAGAAAAATCTGAAAGCGAAGGTGTTGTTCATTCATGTGAAATCGAAGAAACTGATTTCTTTATCGGAAGTTATTCCATTGGCGACAGAACCAGAGCTTTTCTGAAAGTTCAGGATGGTTGCGATTATAAATGTACATACTGTACAATTCCTTTAGCAAGAGGGATCTCGCGTTCAGATACTATCGAAAATGTATTGAAAAACGCTAGAGAAATTGCTGAAAGAGACATCAAAGAAATTGTTTTAACAGGTGTAAATATCGGGGATTACGGTAAAGGTGAGTTCGGAAACAAAAGACACGAACATACTTTTTTAGATCTAATTTCTGAACTTAATCAAGTTGAAGGAATTGAAAGGATCCGTATTTCTTCTATTGAGCCTAATCTTTTGAAAGATGAAAGCATCGAATTGGTTTCTAAAAGCAAGAGTTTTGTACCGCATTTTCATATTCCTTTGCAATCAGGAAGCGATGAGTTATTGAAAAAAATGAAACGTCGTTATCTTACCAAATTATATAACGACAGGGTTAATAAAATCCGCGAAGTAATGCCGGATGCAGCAATTGGTGTGGATGTTATTGTTGGTTTCCCTGGTGAAACCGAAGAATTATTCATGGAAACGTATAACTTCCTGAATGAACTTCCTATTTCATATCTTCATGTATTTACTTATTCTGAAAGAGAAAATACTGAAGCGGTAGGAATGCAGGGTGTTGTTCCAATTCCGGAAAGAAAAAAACGTAATAAAATGCTTAGAATTCTTTCTGAAAAGAAAAAAATGGCATTTTATCAGACTCAATTAGGAAAGACGCTTCCCGTTCTTTGGGAGCATGAAAATAAAGACGGCAAAATGTACGGCTTCACAGAAAACTATGTGAGGGTGCAAAAAGATTTTGACCAGGCTTCAGTAAATCAAATTGAATTTCTAAATTTAGAAAAGATCCTGTCAGATGGCACGGTTTCTGTGCAATCGTCTTACGAAAGTTTTTTAGCAAAAGCATAGTCTGTTTGCTATATTTCCACTAAATTTATTCTTTAACGTTTTAAATCTATATTCTTATGAGAGATAAGTTCTTATCTTGGGGAATTGTTTTGGTAGCTGCAACATGGGTTGTGGCGTTACTGATCAAAGCACATTATTGGATTCCTACGCTGTTAACAGCAATTTACGCATTAGGAGTTTATAATTCTTACCAATCAAAACACGCAATTCTTAGGAATTTTCCTGTTTTGGGATATTTCAGGTACTTTTTTGAAGGTATTTCACCTGAAATGCAGCAGTATTTCATTGAAAGAGAAACAGACGGAAAACCATTTCCCAGAAACCAACGTTCGGCTGTGTATAGACGTTCAAAAAACATCAGCGACACCGTTCCTTTTGGAACTCAGTTAGAAGTAAATCATAGAAAATATGAAGGAATTAAGCATTCAATTTATGCTAAATCTCCAAAAGAAGAGCTTCCGAGAGTTTGGGTAGGAGGTGAACAGTGTACTCAACCTTATCATGCTTCATTGTTTAATATTTCAGCGATGAGTTTTGGTGCATTGAGTGACAGAGCTCAAATTTCGCTAAATAAAGGCGCAAAAAAAGGGAATTTTTATCATAATACAGGAGAAGGAGGGATTTCACCTCACCATTTGGAAGGAGGAGACTTATGCTGGCAAATAGGAACCGGATATTTCGGCTGTAGAGATGATGAAGGAAAATTTAATCCTGAATTATTTACAAAATATTCTACTCTTCCAAGTGTAAAAATGATTGAGATTAAATTATCTCAAGGTGCAAAACCTGGTCATGGTGGAGTTTTACCGGGTGTGAAAAACACTCCCGAAATTGCTAAAATACGCCACGTACAACCTGGTTTGACTATTATTTCTCCGCCATCGCATTCATCTTTTTCTGATGCTGCAGGATTGTTGCGGTTTGTACAGCAACTTAGAGAACTTTCTGGTGGAAAACCTGTTGGTTTCAAGCTTTGTATTGGTGATACCAAAGAGTTTGAAGATATTTGCGTTCAGATGAATGTTCTGAAAATTTATCCTGATTTTATTACCATCGACGGAGCGGAAGGAGGAACCGGAGCTGCGCCACCAGAGTTTTCTGATGGAGTAGGGATGCCTTTAGAACCTGCTTTAATATTTGTAAATCGTACACTGAGAAATTATAATCTTAGAAATAAATTACGCGTAATAGCCAGCGGAAAAGTATTGACAAGTTTAGATATTTTGCGAGCGGTTGCAATGGGAGCAGATATGTGTAATAATGCACGAGGATTTATGTTTTCTCTTGGCTGTATTCAGGCTTTGAGATGTAATAACAACAATTGTCCGACAGGTGTAGCGACTCAGGATAAAATGTTGATTAAAGGACTTGATGTAACTGATAAAGCAGAAAGAGTATATCATTTCCACAAAAATACTTTACATACGTGTAACGAATTGATTGCTGCTGCAGGAAGAAGCTCTTATGAAGAAGTTGATGCAAGTATGTTTATGCGAGGTGATGAGTTTGAACATCTTTCAGATAAATATTTCCCGGATATTTTAGGGAATGTGAAATAAATAAAAAAGCGCTTCAAAATATTTTGAAGCGCTTTTTTTATCTTAATTAATTGCTTATTGTTGGTTAGAGGGTCTTGTTTCTGTATGATAAATCTGAAAATTAAAAACCAAAGTCATGTTTTTTAGACCATAATAATTTTCATTTCTTGCAAAGGCAGCTTTTGAAGGTACGATAATTACACCCTGTAAATTAGGCAAATCACTATTTGGAAGATTTTGAAATCCGTTAAAATATTTCAATCCTTCTTTAAGACCTGGAATTTCATAATAACTTCTCTGTTTCGCTATATCAGTTGTTGCATCTGTTAGAACCTGTTTTTTTACATAATAAAATCTGGGATCAGTAATAGGTGAACCGCTACCATCTAAAGTGTTTAATAAACTACCATAAGACGTTAACGAAATATTTCCTTCTGTTTCAGTAGCAAGATAATAATTAGCTCTCATCATTGTCTTGATAAGGCTTGCTGTGTTTGAATCTGAATTAGTATCAATTGTTACTCCTGGATTTGGTTGTGCTCCATCTCTTTTGATGTAAATAACTCCGGATGGAAGTGTTTGAGGGCTCAGTTGAGATAATTTTTTCTCATTATCATCAGCAGCATCTGATGTGAAAGCTTTTATGTTTCCCTGCGTATCTAAATAGTTGTTATCCATGAATTTCTGAATAGCCTGCTGGTCATAAGAGTTTCTTACATTGATGTCTTCCGGTTCTACGAAAGTTTCCACCTCATCATCCTTTTTACAAGCTGCGAAACACAACGATCCTGCAAGGATATACAAAAATATTTTTTTCATTTCAAAAACTTTAATTACTTTACAAATAATATAACGACAAAAGTATAAAAAAATATGAGAATAGATAAATTTTTATGGAGCATTCGTTTTTATAAAACAAGATCGGTATCTGCAGATGAAATAAAAAAGAACAGAGTTTCTATCGGAACCTCGGTTGTGAAGTCATCCAAAGAAGTAAAAGAAGGAGATGTTATCAAAATTCGCAAAAACCAAATTGAGTATAAAATTAAAGTAATACAGATTCCTAAAAGTAGAATTGGGGCTAAATTAGTTCCGCTTCATATCAAAGATGTAACAGATAAAGATCAGTACGAGCAATTAATGATGAGAAAGATGTCTCAGGAATATTATCGAAACAGAGGAGAAGGAAGACCTACTAAAAAAGACAGAAGAGATATGGATGATTATGTGGAAAATGATGTCACTGCTGATTTTACAGATTGGGATGATTTTTTTGGTGAAGATGGCAGTGATTCTGAAACCAACGATTAAACGTTAATTTATAAAAAGAAAAAGCTCTAGAGATAGAGCTTTTCTATTATTTCCTGAATGATATTTTCAGGGGTTTTATTATCTGTATTGATATTGAATTGTGCCTTATTATAAAATATATTTCTCTCAAATAGATGTTTGGCGATGAATTCCGGGAGATTTTCATCGGATATTTTTGCAATTAAAGGCCTTTTTTCTTTCTGTTTAGAAATTCTTTCAGCTAAAGTAGCTATAGAAGCTCTTAAAAAAACACTCTTTGAGCTATTGTTAATAATTTCCATATTATTATAATAGACCGGAGTTCCTCCTCCCAGACTCAAAATTATGTTTTCTTGAGTGGCTAAAATTTCCTCCAAAGTTTCTCTTTCTAGCTTTCTAAAGTAAATTTCCCCCTTTTTTTCGAATATTTCAGGGATAGTCAACTTATTTCGACGAGAAATTTCTTTGTCGAGGTCAATTAATTTAAAATTTATTTTATCGCTTAATATTTTGGAAATGTGAGATTTGCCACTCCCCATGTATCCGACTAGTGAAATTATCATGAAATTATTTTAAACAAATTTGCGAAAAAGTTTTGAGATAACGAAAAAACGCCTATCTTTGCACCACTGAAAACAAGGAACATTACTTAACAATGAAACTTGATAATAAAGTGACCGACTCGGTAGCTCAGCTGGTAGAGCAATACACTTTTAATGTATGGGTCC